>Ga0163154_10000025_pt1 | contig 194086 bp, 171 predicted proteins | sample OliLakLV19MP9P1_FD_148649 | JGI IMG/M metagenome (GOLD analysis project Ga0163154, IMG submission 148649) | Freshwater microbial mat bacterial communities from Lake Vanda, McMurdo Dry Valleys, Antarctica - Oligotrophic Lake LV.19.MP9.P1 | ecosystem: Environmental > Aquatic > Freshwater > Lake... | reverse complement strand
CTGATGCTGCAACGCGAATCCAAATTGGACGAAGCGGAGGTGCTTGTACGGGAAGTTGACAGTTTGGCGACTCTGGTATTGGTCGCGCAAACGGTACAGGCGGATATACTGATTGCCGAAAATGGGGATAGTTTAAACCCCGATCCTTATACCGAATTTTGGGTAGATGGAGGATACTTGCTACCGCAAGGGGTACTTATATTACCATATCCCATATCTGATGACCGCTACCTTGTGTTGCATAGTACAATCAGTGTATTTATACCTGCGATAGAAAACAATTATCATCTTCCTCTTAATCTCTACTATAGCATTGTTGATATTTCTTTGGAAGATTTTGGGAATGTTTCGGAGAAGAATATATTGCTCCTGACAGATACCTTAGATTACGGGAAACTTACAGCCGTTCGCCATGCCAATGGTCGGGATTGGTGGATTGTGCAACAAGAGTATTTTGTAAATCGGCATTATGCTTTTTTACTTTCGTCTGAGGGGATTAGCCTTCAGTCTTCACAGACAACTGGCCCATCAAGGCCTACCGGACTGGGGCAAGCTGTTTTTTCGCCGGATGGTAAAAAATACGCTATTTTGTCTTTGCACTTGATTGGTCAGGATCAGTTTCTGGATATTTATGATTTTGATCGCTGTAGTGGCAGTTGGAGCAATCCGGCTCAAATTGTTTACAGGGATACTGCCTTTTCCGGTGGTGTCGCCATTTCTCCCAATTCCCGGTTTTTGTATGTTTCCTCCAATCGTTATGTTTATCAGTATGACCTTGAAGCGGAAGATATTGAAGCTTCGCGAGTGGTTGTGGCTGTTTACGATGGCTTTTTGGCGCCCGATCCATTTGCTTTACCGGTAAAATTCTTTCTTTGCCAATTGGCGCCTGACAACAAAATTTACATAAGTGCGACTAATGGAGTTCCCTACCTCCACGTTATTCACAACCCCAATGCCAAAGGCGCCGCCTGTCAGATGGAGCAACACGGAGTGCAGTTGCCGACACTTAATGCTTTTGGCATCCCCAACTCCCCCTACTACGGCCTCGGCCCCGAAGACGGCAGCCCTTGCGATACCCTCGGAATTGACCACCACCCGCAGGCCGATTTCCGGTATGCCACGGAAGCTTCAACGGTCAATTTCTACGACTACTCCCGCTTTTTTCCTACCGCCTGGCACTGGACTTTCGGCGACGGCGGCAGCAGCACGGAGCGCGATCCGGTGCATGCCTACGCCGAGAGCGGGGTGTATGAAGTCTGCCTCATCGTGAGCAACGCCAATGCAAGCGATACGCTGTGCCAGTTCGTGGAGGTGATTGTGACGGGTACGGAGGAGGCGCTTGCGGAAAAGGTATTTGCTGAAGGTTTTCCCCAATCCGGCGAAGGAGTATGTAGTCTTGCAGGTTCCGGGCTATCTTAATGGCAACACGGAGGCTCTGCAATGGGTGCTGCACGACGCCTTGGGCCGCGAAGTGCGCCGGGTCGTGCTGCAACACCCGCAGGCACAAACGGTAGTGAATTTAGAAAATGTGGTGCCGGGGATGTATTTTTGGCGGTTGCAGGCGGGGGGAATAATTTTGCAGACCGGGAAATTGAGTGTGGTGAAATAAAACGGATGTTGTTCCACCGCTGGAGCGACGATTCCGCCTCCTGCCTGTTATTCGTCCCGCAGCCAGAGGCTGGCAAATACGACACGCGAGGCGGAGCCATCGCGCGAGCAGGGAGGCTGTTCCTGCTTGCCCGCAAGTGCCATAAAAGTGACCTATGCAAGTATCAAAAAAATGGATAGACCGCCCGCAGGAAGTGCGCAGCGAGGACACGCTTGATCTGGCGGTGATCCGGGAATTTCTTCAACTGCATTTGCCCGAACTGGAAGGCGAACTGCGCCTGCAACAATTCCGGGGCGGCGCATCCAACCTGACTTATCTGCTCCAATTCGACAACGCTGAATTTATTCTCCGTTGCCCGCCAAAGGGAACCAAGGCCAAGAGCGCACACGACATGGGTCGGGAATTCCGGATCATGAAGCAATTGAAGCCCGTATATCCCTATGTGCCGGTAATGATTGCTTTTTGTGAAGATACTTCCCTGATTGGTCGGGAGTTTTATATTATGGAAAAACTCAGCGGCATTATTCCCCGCGCTAATTTGCCCAAAGATATGCGTTTTTCGCCCGAACAAACGCGGCAATTGTGCCTGAACGTCATAGACAAGCTCATCGAATTGCACCAGATTGAGCCGGAGCAGGCGGGTTTGCTGCAATTCGGCAAAGGCGCAGGGTATGCCCAACGGCAAATTGCCGGCTGGTCGGATCGCTACCGAAAGGCCAAAACCTGGAATGTGCCTGCTGCCCGTTACATCATGGACTGGCTTGCCGCCAATATCCCGAAAACCGAGCGCACCTGTTTCATCCACAACGATTTCCGGTTTGACAATGTCGTGCTCGATGCAGCCGACCCGATGCAGGTGATCGGAGTTTTGGATTGGGAAATGGCGACCGTGGGCGACCCCTTGATGGATTTGGGCAATTCTTTGGCATACTGGGTGCAGGCCGATGATGATTTTATCCACAAAATGCTGCGCCGACAGCCGACCCACCTGCCGGGCATGTTGACCCGGAATGAAGTGATGGAATACTATTGCGACAAGATGGGCTTTCGCGCCAGAGATTTTACTTTTTATGAAGTGTATGGCCTGTTTCGCCTTGCGGTGATCGTGCAACAGATTTACTACCGCTACTACCACGGGCAAACGCACAACAAGGCGTACCGGCATTTCTGGATATTGGCCAACTACTTGTGCTGGCGGTGCAAACGGGTCATTGCCCGCGCTAATCAAAATTGACCAAGCGCGCAAATTGAAGGATGCGGTCGCTGATCTCCGGCTCCGTCAGCGTTTTCAGGCGCTCGATGCTGAACGCTTCCACGCAGAAAGAAGCCATAGCCGAGCCGTGGATGACCGCTCGTTTCATATTTTCAAAGGAAGTATCTTCGGTTTTGGCCAAATAGCCCATAAAGCCGCCGGCAAAAGTATCGCCAGCGCCGGTTGGATCCACAATCTCTTCCAAAGGCAGCGCCGGTGCGAAAAAAACCTGGTCACCTTCAAACAGCAGGGCGCCGTGTTCTCCTTTTTTGATGACCAAAAAGCGAGGACCCATGGCGTGAATGGCCCGAGCGGCTCGCACTAAAGAGTATTCGCCAGAAAGCTGGCGGGCTTCTTCGTCGTTGATAATCAGGATATCTATCATTTTCAGCACCACCTGCAGGCTTTCCATGGCGGTGTTCATCCAGAAATTCATCGTATCCAAAGCGATAAGCTTCGGACGTTGCTGCATTTGCTCGATGACCCGTTGCTGCACGCTGGGCGTGAGGTTGCCCAGCATCAGGAAGGGCACATTTTTATAGGAATCGGGTAAAACCGGATCGAAATCGGCCAACACATTCAAATCAGTGATTAAGGTATCCCGCTCGTTCATGTTGTTGCGGTAGCGACCGGCCCAGAAAAAAGACTTTTCTCCCTTGCGGATTTGCAGGCCCTGCAAATCAATACCCCGCGACTGCAAATAATTCAGTTCTTCCGTCGGAAAGTCGTCTCCGATCACCGAAACGATGCGGATATCTTTCGTAAAATAGGAAGCAGCAAGGGCGATGTAAGTGGCCGCTCCGCCAACCACTCTTTCCGCTCTGCCGCCCGGCGTTTCAATATCATCGAAAGCTACAGTGCCAACGGTTAACAAACTCATGATTCTAATAAGTTGATTTTTAGCGACAAAATTATTATTATCGCCTCTTTTAAAAAAAATAACGCGCAAAGATTGCGCTTTTAATTGGATCGTAATAACTTTGCGCTCGCCTTTTGAAGAATGGGCAAAATCAACCCTCAAAAGCCTCCTTAGCTCAGTCGGTTAGAGCGGCGGACTGTTAATCCGTAGGTCCTAGGTTCAAGTCCTAGAGGAGGCGCAAAAAAGCTCCGACAGTGTGTCGGGGCTTTTTCTTTTTCAGATAAGTTGGGGGATTAACACCTTACCCCCTTGACAAGCGTTCAAATCTTCCTTAACTTTCGAGCTTCTTAGTCTCTTAACAGCTTTCCCCGGAAACCATTGAGTAACCTTTTCGAGCATTCAGGCGTTATTATTGATTGGCGTCTTTCGCATGGAAGGGGCTCAGATTTTTGTATATTGCTGGTCTTTCATCCTTTGTTCCGTAGCGGATAAGGCAAGCATACCGGCAAAAGACGTTCTCTAATCGTTGTTAAAAAAGTAGAGTAAGCGATGGCAATGCATGATAATTACCGCCTGTTAATTGAGAAGTTAGATCAGTTCATTCGCAAGTATTATATCAATCAGCTCATCCGCGGATCGCTTTACAGCGTCGCGCTTATTTTGGTCTTATTCCTTGGGCTGAACTTTCTTGAACACTATTTCTATTTCCACGCGGGCACCCGCAAGGTGCTTTTTTATTCTTTTATCGGCGTCAGTACGTTGTCGCTCTGCTATTGGGTCGTGTTGCCTCTGTTGCATTATTTCCGCCTCGGGAGCGTCATTTCGCACGAGCGGGCTGCGGCCATTGTAGGCGACCATTTTTCCGGAGTAAAAGACAAGCTGCTGAACGTGCTGCAATTGCACCAGCAGGCCGACCAGGTTGACCAAAAAGACCTGATTTTGGCGAGCATTGATCAAAAGTCGGAAGAAATCAAGCCGGTTCCGTTCAAAGCGGCCATCAACTTAGCTCAAAATAAAAAATACCTGCGCTATGCCCTGCCTCCCCTGATGCTGCTCATTGTGTTGCTGTTTGCAGCGCCAAGCCTCATCAAGGATAGCACAGCGCGCCTCATCAGTGGCAAAGAATTTGAAAGGCCGGCACCATTCCGGTTCAAAATAGACAAAGACGCCCTGTCGGTGATGCAGTTCGGCGATTACCAACTTGAAGTGACCATTGAGGGTGAACAGTTGCCAAACGAGGTATTCATTGACGTAGACAACTACACCTACCGCCTGACAAAAGAAGCGCCGGATCGCTTTGCCTACCGGTTCAGCAACGTTCAGAAAGACCTGGAGTTTGAGTTGTCGGCAGCTTCCGTGCGCTCGGCAGCTTACACCCTCGATGTACTGGAAAAACCCAACATTCTGGGTTTTGAAGTGAAATTGGATTACCCCGGCTACACCGGACGTAAGGACGAAAGCCTGAACAGTGTCGGCGATTTTGTCATTCCGGAAGGCACCAATATTGACTGGATTTTTAATGCCCTGCACACGGACGATATCCAGATCGCTTTTTCCGGCGACCAACAACGCAAGCAACAGGTGAAGCGTTTTTCAGACGACCTTTTTACGTTCAAAAAGCGCGCGGCAAAAGACGAAGCCTATAAAGTATATATTTCCAATGCGCGTTTGCCCAATGCAGATTCGGTGAGCTATACCATCACGGTCATTCCCGATTTGTATCCGAATATTTCGGTTGAAAAATTCCAGGACAGTACCGACCGCAAGCTGCTGTTTTTTGCGGGCGAAGCTTCCGACGATTACGGCCTCACTGCATTGACCTTCAACTACAGCGTCAAGCGCTCCGGCGGCCAACCGGGCAACCTGAACACCGTAGTGGTGAAGAAACCGGACACTAAAGACATTCGGTACGATTATTCCTTCGACGCCACCAATCTCGACCTGAAGCCCGGCGACGAAGTCACTTATTATTTCGAAACCTTCGACAACGACGGCGTTAATGGCCGGAAATCGGCGCGCACCAGCCTGATGATTCTTTCCATCCCAACGGTAGAGGAGTTCAAGCAAATGGCCGAGCAGAATGACCAGCAGATCAAAGACAACCTGAAAAAAGCGCTCGAAGAATCGCGCAAAATTCAGGAAGACATGAAAAAAATGCGGGAAAAACTCCTGCAGGAAAAAGACTTGGACTGGAAAAGCCGCAAGGAATTAGAAAAACTGCTGGATCGCCAGAAGGAATTGGAAAAACAAATTGACCAGGCCAAGCAGTCTTTTGAAGAAAATAAAAAAAATCAGGAAGAATTCAGCGAAACCGATCAGAAACTCGCAGAGAAGCAGGAAAAACTGCAGGAACTCTTTGAGCAGGTGATGAGCGAAGAAATGAAGGAACTCATGGAGCAGATCGAAGAACTGTTGCAGGAGTTGGAAAAAGAAGGTGCGCTGGAAATGATGGAAGATTTTCAGTTTGAAGACGAGGATATGGAAAAAGAACTCGATCGGATGCTGGAAATGTTCAAACAACTCGAACTGGAACAGGAGCTTAATGAAGCCATTGACGAGTTGAATAAATTAGCAGAAGAGCAGAAAGAACTGAGCGAAAAGACCGAACAGGATAAAGAATCGCAGGAAGAATTGAAGAAGGAGCAGGAAGAGATCAACGAAAAGTTTGATAAGCTCGAAGAGAAAATGGAGGAGATCGAAAAGAAAAACGAGGAGATGGAGTCCCCTAAGGAGATGGAGGACAAGAAAGAGGAGATGGAGGACATTCAGAAAGACCTGAACAACAGCAAGGAGCAATTGCAGCAGCAGCAAAATAAAAAAGCATCCAAGGCTCAGAAAAGCGCTTCCGATAAGATGAAAGAAATGGCCAACCAAATGGCGATGGAAATGCAGTCGGGAGAAATGGAGCAGATGGAAGAAGACATGAAAGCGCTGCGCCAGTTGCTGGAAAACTTAGTCGGCTTGTCCTTCGATCAGGAAGACCTGATCAAAAACTTCTCTGCGGTAGAAATAAACACGCCAAAATATGTAGCCCTCGTGCAGGAGCAGTTCAAACTCCAGGACGACTTCCGTTTAGTGGAAGATAGCCTTCAGGCTCTGAGCAAGCGCGTATTCCAGATTGAATCTTTCGTGACCGAAAAGGTATCCGATATCAAAGCAAATATGCGCGAATCCCTGAAAGAACTGGAAGAACGCCAGAAACTGCAGGCTGGCGAACACCAGCAGCGCGGCATGAAAAACATCAACGACCTGGCGCTTATGCTCAGCGAGGTGATGAACCAGATGCAGCAGCAGATGTCCGGCATGATGTCGGGCGACCAGATGTGTACCAATCCGAACCCGAACGGCAAAGGTGGCAAAAAGCCTTCCGATAAAATGTCGCAAGGGCAGCAGGAGCTGAACGAGCAGATGAAAAAGATGAAAGACGGCCTGCAAAAAGGAAAAGGCGGGTCAAGCAAAGAGTTTGCACAAATGGCTGCTAAACAAGCGGCAATGCGCAAAGCCCTGCGCGAAAAGCAACAGGAGTTGCAGAAAAAAGGCCAGGGTAGCAAAGAGTTGCAGGACATTATGGATCAAATGGATAAGGTGGAAATTGATTTGGTCAACAAAAGACTGAACAACGAAACCCTCAAACGCCAGGAGGAGATCATGACTCGCCTGCTGGAACACGAAAAAGCGGAACGCGAACGCGGGCTTGATGAGCAACGCAAAGCGGAAACCGCTACTCAAAAAGAGCGCAAAATGCCGCCTTCACTCGAAGAATACATCAAAAAACGCGAAGCAGAGATCGAACAGTATAAAACGGTCTCGCCTGCTCTGAAACCCTACTACAAGCAATTGGTGGAAGATTACTTTAAAACATTGAAAGCCAAATAAAAGTGACTTCTCAATAGCATGTTCGTCGGAACGGCCGGATTGTCAAAATAGGCAAGAGGCAAAATGCAAAGGGCAAATTATCAAACTCTTATTTCTTCAACCGGAACACACAACTTTACCGAGGGATGAAATCAAACACACTACAAGCAATCGTTCTCGAACTGCCTTCCAGACCCGGAAGTATCAGCATGATCGAATCGTGGGTAACACGCATGGCAGAACGCTACCGCATCAGTCCTGACGTACACGGCAATATTTTAGTCAGCGTTACAGAAGCCGTTAACAACGCCATCATCCACGGCAACAACGGGGATGAATCAAAGGTAGTTCAGGTACACCTGAAAAAACAAAATGATCAGATCGCGGTGCGCATTTCCGACCAAGGCTGCGGCTTCGATCATTGCAAACTGCCGGATCCGACTGCTCCGGAAAACATTCTGACCCTCGGGGGTCGGGGCGTTTTCCTGATGAAAAGGCTTTGCGACGACATTAGCTTTGAAGACAACGGGAGAACCGTTGAAATGTATTTTAAGATATAAGGTGTCAGCAGACATCAGATTTTAGACATCGGACTACATGCCTGCATCAATCGGCGATCACGGGGAGACAGCGTGGAACGAAGAAGCGGATCATCCCGTCAACTTCTTTTCGGAAGATATTGAATTTGAATTGCCAGATGAAGCGCGCACCCGCGCATGGCTTGTTCAAACCCTCGCACAGGAAGGCAAATCGCCTGTCGCAATCAACTATATTTTTACCAGCGATGCCTACCTGCACCGCATGAATGTGGACTACCTGGATCACGATACCCTCACCGATGTGATTACCTTCCCGTATTCGGAATCTGACGAAATCGAAGGCGATATTTTCATCAGCATTGACCGGATCCGGGACAATGCCCAACAATTCGGTGCAGCGTTTGACGTGGAATTGCGCCGGGTTATGGCACACGGGGCACTGCACCTTTGCGGGTATTTGGACAAAACACCTGAAGACAAACAACGCATGTCGGCCAAAGAAGACGAAGCTATCCGACTTTGGCCGGAAATGTCCGATTAAATGACCCCATGTTTGCGTATCTTTGTACGCAATACTGCTGAATATGCTCAAGAAGCTCGACTGGTATATTATCCGAAGTTTTCTTTCTACCTTTTTTTTTACGGCTCTGATCTTTACGATGATTGCCGTATCCATAGATTTTAGTGAAAAAGTAGAAAAATTCGTCGAGGAGCCAATCACCAAAAAGGAAATCCTGCTCGATTATTATCCGGGTTTCATCCTGTTCATTGACGGCTTGTTGTGGCCTTTGTTTGCCCTGATTTCCGTCATCTTTTTTACCTCCCGGATGGCGTTCAACTCTGAGATTATTTCCATTTTTAATGCGGGCGTCAGCTTCAACCGGCTCATGCGGCCTTATCTTGCCGGCGCGGGACTGATTGCTTTTTTGCACCTGGCGGGCAACCACTTTTTTATCCCCCAGGTCACCGAGCGCAAATTGGACATCGAAGGGCAGTACTTAGAGAAGAACAAGCGCAAAAAGGAAAAAAGCTCCGATTTTCATTTTTTCATTTCCCCGGATACAAAAATCTACATCGGCATTTTTAGCCGCCAGGATACGAGCGCGCAGCATTTCCGGATCGAGCATTTCAAAGACAATAAAATGGTCTCCGTGCTCAAGGCAGCCCGCGCCCAATGGATCGGGCCGCCCAATAAATGGCGCCTGATCAATTATGAAATCCGCAATTTTGACGGGGATAAGGAAACATTGATTTCTAAGCGCAAAGACCAAAAAGATACGACGTTCAATTTTGCGCCTTCCGATTTTCTGGAAGCGGCAGAAGTCCATACCAGCATGACGACGCCCGAACTGATGCGCTATTTAGCCAAGCAGCGCGAACGTGGGGTAGGGAATGCGCAGCGCTACGAAGTAGAATTGCAACGGCGCACTGCCGAACCCTTTTCCATCTTCATCCTCACGCTGATCGGCATGGCGGTTGCAGCACGGAAAGTCCGGGGTGGCATGGGGCTGCATTTGGCCATTGGCATCGCGATCGGTGCTATTTTTGTGTTTATCTCGCGCTTTGCCATCGTGTTTGCCTCGGGCAACATCATTCCGGTTTTGCTGGGCATCTGGCTGCCCAATATTATATTTGCCATACCGGCTTTTTACCTTATTCGCAACGCACAAAAATAAAGACGCATGGTTCCCGAGGCCGCACGACTGCATCTTTCCAACGATGAACGCCTTCGCCCTTTAGTGGCCGCCATACAACCGGCTGCTTCGCAAAGTACCGGCGATTTATATGCCGAATTGGTGGAATCCATCATTTACCAGCAGTTGTCCATCAAAGCGGCAGCCACCATCCACAAGCGCTTTCTGGGTTTATTCCCCGAAGGCTACCCTGTACCCGAAACTTTAGTGAAATTGGACACAGAGTCGCTGCGCGGGGTGGGGCTTTCTTATCAAAAAGCCAATTATGTGCGCAATGTGGCGGAGTTTTTTATCGCTGAAAACCTCATTGGGTATCATTGGGACAAGCATGAAGACGAGGAAATTCTGCAGCGCCTCACACAAATCAAAGGCGTAGGTCGCTGGACGGTAGAAATGAACCTGATGTTCACCCTTAAACGACAAGATGTATTCCCGATGGATGACCTCGGGGTGCAAAATTCAATGATCAAATTGTACGGGCTGACGGAAACCGGGAAAGCGCTCCGGCAGCGCATGATAGAAATTGCAGAGACTTGGCGCCCTTATAGATCTTGGGCTTGCGTGTACCTCTGGCGCTGGAAGGATGCCGGGAAATAACTTGGGCGACCGCCAGATTGGGCGACCGCGAGATTGGGCGACCGCGAGGGTCGCCCCTACTTTGATAGGGCCGATTTCGTTTTCAAATCTTAACTTTATCCATCTTAATCATCATTCATAAAAAATAATACAGTCATGTCATTTGAAGTGGAAGGCAAATTGATTAAAAAGTACGAAACCGAAAGCAAATCTGAAAAATTTCAGGCACGGGAATTCGTCCTTGAAGTAGCAAGCGGTAACTACCCCGAATTCATCAAATTTCAATTGGTGCAGGATCGCTGCTCCCTGATAGATGCCTTTTCGGAAGGTGAGCAGATGAAAGTGCATTTCGACCTGCGTGGCCGCGAGTGGCAGGGCAAATATTTCACCAACCTGAATGCCTGGCGGGTGGAAAAAGTGTCGCAGGGTGCCGCTGAAGCGCCTGCTGCTGCAAGTGGCGATGGCGCTTTTCCCAGTGCCAGCGATGAGCCAAGTTATTCCGCCGCCGCCGGCAGCGATGATGACCTGCCGTTCTAAGATACGCACTGCATCAGGAATTTCGTTATCCCTGTGGATCTTTCAATAACCTGATACCATTTGTTATGACGAAATTCGTGTTATGGGCAGCTTTACTTTTTCCGGCAGCGCAGACTTCTGCTCAACTGCTGTCGGGAGCGGGTGCGCGCTGGAGTGATTCCTTCCGCGAATGGGTCATCTACGCCGGTGAGGATGAGGGTGACCTGCGTTTGCGTTGGCAGGATGCCAGCAAGTGGGACGAGTGGGATTACAACATCGCCGGGTTAAGCGGTGCCATCAAAATCAAGTGGCCCAACGACCCCGGCGAGTGGGAAATCCGCAGCAATGAGGGCGAAATCGTCAGCGCTAAAATCCTCTGGAACAACAATTTCCGGGAGTGGCGCATTTCTGACAACGACATCCAACTCACCCTGACTTGTCGCTACAACAGCACCTGGGACGAGTGGGAAGTGCTGGGGAATTACGGGAATATGGAAATCTACTCGGCGTTCACCGGCGACCCACGGGATTGGGTGGTTATTGACGAGTTAGACAAAGATGTGCCCGCCGCCATGCGCATCGCCATTTTGTTTGTTGTGCTTTACCACAGCAGCCCGCGTTATTGATGCTCGCGCGTAGGCTCCGCCTCGCGTGTACTATTCTACCGGGTTTCACCCGGTTTTTAAGGTCTGAATCAGGATTTCCAGAATTTCCAGGATTGTGCGCCCCATTCTGCGAATTCTCAAATTCTGAGAATCCGGATTCAGACAAGATCCATAACAGGCTCCCATTTTTTTCATCCCTTTTGCTGCTTGTAAACACAAAACTTCCCCTTCTGCCGCCTGAGCTGTCGGCTGAGCGCAGTCGAAGCCAAGTCGAAGGAGGGGGCTGGGGCTGTAACTATTGCTTGATAACCTTCCCCCGCCAAACCACCTTCCCTGCATCCTCAATGCTACAAAAATACACCCCACCCGGCAACCCTTCCAAATTCAACACCAACTGCGGCTGCCCCTCCGGCAACGGCACCCGGCGCAATTCCCGCCCCAGTGCATCGCGCAGCGACCAAAAAGCCCCGGGCGGCAGCCGTTGTTGTGGCTCAATGACCACATAATCTTTAGCCGGGTTGGGGTAGAGTTTCATGGCCATTCCACCAGAGGTAACTTCCTTAGTTGCCGTCACCGTCACCTCCACCCACTCACGATACGTATCACTCGCATTGGCATGCCGTGTAGCTGTAATTTTTCCAAAATCCAGAATGTCGTTGATTAATATCTGATTTTTGGCAGTTACTATCCACCCTGGAATATGCCTCTCTATATTTGTCTGATACAACTTGGCAACAATTCTGTAGTTCCCAAAAATACCCTCTGGGAAAGTTGTTTTTTCTCCATGCAATAAATAATACTTATCTACGCTATCAGGAACTGACAAGATCAAAGCTCCCTGAATTAAATTATACCCCCTGCTTGCCCATTCCTGCGTATAAGGATCAGGGTTCAATCCGCCTCCATTTACAATTTGTTGCCCTTGAGGAATAGTAGGAGCATGTATAGAGATACCATTGGTATAAAAGAGAAGATTGCCAATGGAATCACATATTGAGGCGTTGGTAGCATCGAAATCCAGATTGCGATACTCATAGCTCAATAGAGGGGGAGAATAGTTGAAATCTATACGAGTTCCCCCAAATGAAAGATCGCTGAGGTTGCTATCGTATCCTAGTAGCCAAACATAATCCCTTTTCTCTTTAATGAAGGAGGTTTGCGTAAAAGAAACGGAATGGCTTGCGGCAACAAAAAGTAAGGCCACCGTGTATATTTTATTCATAACTCAGCTTTATAAAAAAGCCCCCGGAAGATTTTATTCTCCCGGGGGGTGATTAATGAATGATAATGATGCGGTTGCTGTACAGCAACTCGCCATTACCGGATACAACATGTAAATAGTACAATCCGGCTTTCAGTTCGGAGGCGGAGACTTCCTTGCTGAGGTTGTCTGCAAGCAAAGGCGTTGTTGTAGCCTGGTGCCCCAAAATATCCGTCAGTACAAGTATTCCGTCCTGTTCCAACTGGTACTCAATGGTAAATTGACCCTGATTTGGATTGGGGAAAACCCGGAAGTTTGCCTGCTTATCCGGCAACTGCGCCAACGCCTGTTGGGGCGGTCTTTGCAGGGAAGATACGGATCGGCAGTTGATGGTATCAAAATCTACCATTGCAATCAGGGCATAGAGGCTGCGCGCCTGGTAAACGGCTGGGCCGCCTGTTTCCGGGCATTGCGTAGCAATCGCATAAAGGGTATCTGTCTGTAAAGTATCCAGGGCAAGGCTATCTTGTTTCAATGTAGAAAGGTAAATTTCATTCACTACTTTTTCATTGACAATATAAATTGCCGTATCCGAAATCGCCGTGTTTTGGGCGAACAGTGTATCAATAATTGCTGCCCGCGCATAAAAAATCTCGGCAGCCAAAGCTTCTGATAAACTCAGGAGCGAATCGCACTGGGTCAGCAATTGCTGCGGCAGCCCGGGCGTTACCGACAGCGGCGCATGAACGGCCATGCTGTCGGCCAGGGCAAGGGTTTCCATCAATGATTCTGTCTGTTCTATGTATTGCTGCAGGGTGTCCTGTTGTTCCGGCAACAACTGGAACAAGGTGTCTATGTCTTTTTGAAGGGCGTGGAGCCTTCCCAAAGCACCGGTTCCTTTCCCCGTGTAGTAAGAAGCCATTATCGTAGAAGTATCCCGAATACCCGGCGAGCGTTCGAGCATTTCGTACAATTGCCATTGCGCTGCCCAGTGCAGGCCGCCCGGCCACTCTCCGGCAAATTTATCGCCTGCCAGTTGTTCTTCCCGGCTTTTGACTTCGTCTTTGTCTGGCGCAAATCCCAATAGAGGGCATTCGATAGTAGGATTGCAGATTGAAAATGGGCTGTTTCCTGTTGGTACGAACCAATCAGAAGGGTCTGCCCCGGTTAATGATATGGAAAGTGGATAATAGGGAGTAGAATTGGTATGTACCTCAAAGCGCTCTTCAAAAAAGTCAATTGGCGCACCTGATCCTTCATGGATTGCAGCAGCAGAGCTATACGTCCCGGTATTCCAACGATTCCCTCTGTGGCTTTGCGCTGGCATCAGGGCAATATTTGCTTTATAGAGCAAGCCTTTACTCAGCGGCGGAACAAACTCGGTAGTTTGGAGGTAGGTAGAACCGGAAGCGCCGTCGAAAGCTGCACCTATGCTCAGGTTTTCGACCGTATTGCAGGAGTAGAGCGTCGCGGAGGTCGTTCTGGAAACCAAGCCATCTCCTTTACCACTTCCAATAACGTCTTTGCAGGAGACCCGGCACAGCGCACTTTTTTCCATCACAATCCCCATCGCATCATTGATGGTGCCGCTTTCTAAGAACACCTCATTGTCGCGCACCGTATAGCCCGTGGTCGTGTTCAGGAAGATGCCCTTGTCTTTGCGGTACAAATAAATGGGGTTCTGTTCGATGATGGCATTGAATTGCTGGGAGCCGGCGGGGAAGCGGCGACCGCTAATTTAGCATCTTCAATTACGGTTTCGTTGTGGATGATCAGGCTGGGCGAATTATTGATGTGCGGTTGTGAGACTGATATGCCCTGCCAGAGAAAGTCACAACCTTGAAGATGTGCGCCATCGAGTTCGAGGGTTGCTTCGGAAGTCACCACGATGCGGGCATCCGGGCCGAGGAAGAGGTTGCCGCTGAAGGTATAATCTTCATCTACCATTAAGATTCCTTCAATGCAAATATCTGAAGAGGTACCACCAGGTGGTAATCCTGCTGCAATAGCATCCGAAATAAGCGTATTGACCAGCAACATGGAACTGGTATTGGGGCAGCAGACGAGTTCGGGACAGCCTTCTATTTCAACCTCCAAAGGGATTTCAATGGTTCCACAATCGTTTGTTACGGTCAGGGTAGCCGTGTAGGTATCCGGAGTAAGGGTGTAATTGTGAACCAATGAGGTGCCGGTGAGGCCATTGCCATAGTCTATTTCCCAGGTATCGTCTGGCAACAAGCCGGCGATGGAGAAAGTAACAAGTCCACAGGCTTCTGATACTATGGCTAAAACAGCATTGGGGGAGCCCGAAGTGACTAAAATATCTTCTGAATACATATCCCCTGAGCAAATTCCATTAATCGTATGGGTAATCGTATTCATTCCGTTCGGCAGTAAAATCCCTGAAGGGTGCATACCTGTGCTCATGGATGGCGTTGCAAGATTTCCAAAATTCCATTCGTGGGTTAAGCCTGGCGTCGCATCATTACTGGTGAAATCAAAAAAGCAACCTGTTTCAGAAAACGTGGTGGAGCTACCGTGAAAATAATACAAGCCCATTGTCCAGGCTTACCATCATTGCATCGTGGCAAATACCTGAGGATCACTGGCCCGGCATAATCATTGCTTGCATGAAATACGAATCCGAGTCCAGCTCCAGGTTCAGTAATGGTACCAACATTGTTGTTGTAGTCCATTAATTCAATGGAATGGAAGATATACCCAGATGAATTAATATCATTCTCTGTAAACGCTGCTGCTCCAACAACCAAATTTTGTCCTGACACCACTGTCTGACTGAGGGCATCATTTACGCCAACGGCCTTACAAACTCCGGTCGAACAAACAGGGTATTCTTCATAGGGGATTAAATGAGATTCGGCTCCGGAGTAGGATTGCGTTCCATATTGGCCTGATAGAGAATACCCTAAGTCGCATAGCATACCGACTTCTGCCTCGTTAGGATGTCTTTGCGCTTCGCCATCAACAGCACAGGCATTCATTACATAACCGTTATGATTGTCACATCCACCTTCGGCTGAAGCATCACAATTAAAATGGCTGATTCCTCGATCAGACCACGGATTTGGCCTATATAAAGATTGGTTTTGGCACGAAAAACCATGAATTTCTACACCGGCAGTACACAGAATTTCCAAAAAGGAAGGAGAAGTAGCCACTTCTACTCCATAAGGATCGCCTGTCAGTGGATATTTCAAGTAATACTTAGTGCCATTATTGGTTGTGTTGGTACCATTCAGCGTGCGTAAATAAGTATCATATTTTGAATAGCACCTGGGAGAACCATATTCAGCCAATTTGCCAAATCGATTTACGTCTTGTACATCTATCAGTGATGCAAATCCAAGTAAATGGAATGCTTCATGTAAAGCTGCCGAGTATAAATCCTTATCCCCCGTAGGATTACTAATCCAATTCTCATTATTTAAATAAAATTCAAAATCTTCAAAATTAAATCTTGCAAACCCATGAAAGCTTTCTTGTAAAATATCTAAATTTCCAAATCCTATGTACGGATTTAATTTAGTTTGAATGGCCCTTTCAACCAGACCATCAATAATACCATCATCATATCCTGCTCCATAGTAAATGGGCGAAGCAACGGCTATGTCTGTATCCTCCATTGCGTTTACGCCATCACCATTAGAAAGTCTTATTTCAATATTGACCAAGTTTTCAGGTATCATATTATCAGGATTTAGCAATACAGATAAGTCTCTGAACATTCTGCAAACAACTTCTTGTCTTGCTAATCCTATCTCTTCATCATTGAAACCATAATTCCGATTGGAGCAAACGTCCTGAAAAGTAAGTTCAAAGATTCCCGATCCGTTTTCGCAACCACAGTTACTATTAACTTCTAATTCTTTAGCAGGGTAATAATTGCCAAAGCGATCAAATGTTTTGATTAAAGGTAAAATATACCCTGTAGAAGCAGCGTGTACAATGGCCGTTGCATCCGGCGCTGCCGGAAACAAAGCGTAGTGGCCGCCATCGCTGGCGATCAGGAAAAACGCGGCAACCAACAAGAGAGCGGGCAGCGTAAATCGGAAAGCAGAAAAAACATTTTTCATAACCGGTATTTGGTTTAACATGAAAAAAGCAAACACTTCGGGCATTCAATTGCGAATACCTGGCGGGGGTAGTAAAACAGCATCCACAAGCCACACAAAAAGTGGGTTGCAGGAAGGTGTGTTTGCTCTGTGTTGTGCCACAAAATATGATGGCTTCATGGTATGTTGACAGCGCAGGTAGGGTAGTTCCCCGCAAATGCGGGATGCAAGGAAAGCACCGTCATTTGACGTTATGGGCAAATACAGGTGCTCTTGCCCGAAAAAAGCACGTAATAATGTTAATTGTTCGGACATTTTCGGACATCTGCTCCCTCCTTTACAAAACCTTCGTGTTTTATTGATAAAATAGCAGGTAAAAAGCAAGAAGCACACCTTTCTTGGCATAACATCAAAACCTGCAGGCCATGAAAAAATTCTTCCAGGAATACTTCTATTACACGCGAAAAGAGCGCAACGGCGCATTTGCCTTGGTTGTGATTTGCATTTTGTTGGTCTTAACGCCGAAATTATACCCTTTTTTTATACTACAACAAAAGGCAGTGGATATGAGCGCGCTTCGGGAAGCAGCGGAAAGGATTGCGCTGTCTGCCGGAAACGAAGAAAATGACTACCAGGCTGGCAGCAAAAAGCCGGCGGGGAAATTGTTCAATTTTGATCCCAATACAGCAGATATCGAAACCTTTGTGCAGTTGGGTTTGTCAGAGCGAACCGCGCAAACCATCCTTAAATACCGGTCTAAAGGCGGCAAATTTTTCAAAAGTGAAGACTTCAAAAAAATATACGCCCTGCGTGAAGCCGACTACCTGCGTTTGGTGCCGTACATCAGAATTGGAGGGAAGCTGGAATACGAGCGGAATCAACGGGTTTCCTACACTGATAAAAATATGCCCCTTGCCGACCCGTTTAATTTTGATCCAAATACAGCAGACGAATTGACTTTGCGGAAATTAGGCATTTCGGAAAAGGTGGCTCGCGTCATCCTCAATTACCGGGAAAAAGGCGGGCGTTTCCGCAAAAAAGAAGATTTAGCCAAAATATACAGCCTGCCCGAAGCTGATTATCAACGCCTTGAGCCTTTTATCCAAATAGATCCAGGCCAAACCGCCGCCAAAACCGCGCAACCTACGGCTACATTTGCCGCCGTCCTGATTGACATCAACAAAGCAAGCGCTGAAGACTGGCAGCGCCTGCGGGGCGTCGGCGCAACGACCGCCGGCCGCATCGTCGCTTATCGCGAAAAATTAGGCGGTTTTGCTTCTGTGGAACAAGTTGGAGAAACGTTTGGCCTGCCCGACAGCACTTTCCAGCACATCAAATCTCAATTGAATTTTTCACCCATTTTCAAACCGTTGGCGATGAATGCTGCGGGCATTGACGAATTAGATGCTCATCCCTACCTTTCCCGCAAGGAGGCAACCGCCATTGCTGCCTATCGCGCCAACCACGGGGATTTTAAAAATTTAGAGGACGTAAAAAAAGTGAAAGCCCTCAGTTTGAAAACCTTAGAAAAAATAAAGCCTTACCTGGAGTACTGAACCCAACACAGCTATCTGCAAACGCTAATGTGGTGTCTGTTCTTTAGAGTTCGAGAGCAAGGCGTGTGAAGTCCTCAAAAACGGGAGTTTACTCGCGTAAATAACCGGGTTTGGGGCTTCGCACAACGCAGCTATCGAGCTCTAAAAACAGACACCAAAAAAGAATAGCCGCCCTCTCCGGAAGAGGGCGGCTCACAAATAAAATGAAGGAAAACAGTGTGTATAACACTTAACTTATTTACGACAAGCTCCTGAAGTCCAGACACGAGACAAAGACAAAAGGGACAGACACCCATTACAGCTCGTCGAGCAGTTCCGAAAAAATAGCCGGCGTCGTCCCAATCGGCTGGAGCGGAATCGGAATTCCGGTTCCTTCCAGCGTTGTTTCTGCATAGCCCAGGTAGTGATTCTGCTCTTTTGCAGAAATACTCAGCAGCGTGACGGAATATCCAATCGGAATAAATGTGGAGCAAAATTGCCGATCCGAGGCACGCCATTCCAGCTCTACGATGCTGTTGTTGTGCTGAAAAACAGCAAAGGTGGCCGTATTCGTCTCATCAAAACCTTCCGGCAGCGTTATGCAAAACGTCGTTTCGTTTGCCTGTTCTCCAGGGATGTATTGCCCACAGGCAAACCAGCCGGTTGCGGAAGTCTCCCATTGCCAGCTTGTCAGCCATTGTTGGCTTTGGGCATCAAAAACTTCATTTGACAGCACTTCCGTCTGGTCGTTAATGTCTAACCACAGGGTGCTGCCTTCCTGGTCGCTGATGCCCCGAAAAAGCCGGGCTTGTTCATCGGCAGCCAGTCGGGGAATGTCAAACCGCAATTTTGCGGCGGGCGAAATTTTCAGTTGAACGTCATTCCTCGTCACCTGGACATGAACAGCGCCGAGGTGTTCAAACAAATCATGGAGTGTGGTGGTACCCATCCGGTTGGCCACCCAGGTTCCTTTATTGAACGCCTGGCTGAGCTGTACTTCAACCACCCCTTCCACGGGGTCGCCGCTCAATGTGGTAAAAGCTCTGGCAGGAATGAATAAATGGACGCCCTGAGTGCTGCTAAGGGTTGTATCCCGGTGTGTAGAAACCTGAAAAGTTTGTGCGGCAGGCTTAATGTCCTGAAATAATGCTATAAAAGCGCTATTGGTGAGCGCGGGCATGTCGGGCAAAAATACGTCTACCTCCTTCACACAGGAAGGCAGGCTACAAACAGCGATCAGCACGGCGAAAATTTTCCTCATTCCCTTTAACCTTGTTTAAAAGGGAAGATACCGGACATGGGCATTGTGCTGCCTGAATGGCATTATTTCTTTACAAACGTTTGCGAATGCCGATGGAAGCGCCAAACAGCCAGTATTTCTGGCTGACCGGGAATTCCGGTTTTGTAAACGAGTCGAGGTAATAACTCAGGTGCGGCTCGAAAATGAAGTGAAAATCGGGCTTCCATTTATAGGCCAGTCCGGCGCTGACGAACCACGCCGTTTCCAACCTTTTTTTGAACGCCGGATAAGCATCGGCACGATTGTAGGAGAAGTTAACCGGAGTCAGGTCTTCCGGTGACAGGAAAGCGCCTTTCTGTTGGAAAAGCAGGTTGATGCGAACCCCTACACTTAGTAAAAGATCGAATTTGGGGCTGCGCAAATCGTATCCAACCGCAAGCGGAATTTCTACGATCTGGTATTGGTTGGGCGTCACGATCCGTCGGGTTCCGCTAACGTAAGTCGTATCCGTGCGGACAATTTCGCCATTGTTGCCATAAACATTGGTGATGGTAATACGGACTTCGTTTTCATTCAGGTAGTCGAACGCTTCTGTGATCTGGGTATAGTTAAGACCCGCCCTGGCAGCAAGGCCAAAGTCCGACACGGCCGTCAGCCGTACGCCTGCTCCGAAAGTATGGCGACTTTTTTCTGTGTTTTCGCGTTGCTCCAGATAATCTTCGTATTCAGAATCAAGGGCCTCCAAATTGCGGAAAGCAAAACCCGAAGACAAGGTCACATCCACATAATGGTACCAGTTTCCGGGAGAAAAGCGCGCACACTTGGGGTCTGGCGGGAAAAGGCGTTTCAGCAATTCTTTGTCTTCGAAGGTCACTGGTTCCAGTGCTAAAGCCGGCAATATAGAAGCGGTTTTTATTGTTGTTGCTGTTTCCTGGTTCGTCATCTTTTCCGGATGCTCTGTGGAAAGCGATTCCTCCGGAGCAAGATTTGTCGGGTTGGGGTTGATCTCCAGCGGCAATTTTTCTAACTGACCGGCAATTTGAGTGGAAGCAAGCGGAGCAAAAGATTTGGATGATTTTTTTTGCTGCGCAATTTCAGCAGTAGCTGACCTGTTTTCTGCTGCAATTGCCTCCAGCGCCGGTTCGGCAGGGGTGACTGTGGCAACAGGTTTTTCGGACGTCATTGGAATGGGGAAACTTTGGATGCTCACGACGGATGAATCCCGGGACCAATACGCGTAAAGCGCAAGGGCACCAATGGCCGTTAGAGGCAGAAGCCATAAGGCGGCTAAGCGACGACGGGGCTTTATGCTGCGGCTTCGCTCGATCGCCTCCCAGAGGTGCATGGGCGCATCCTGCCCATGATCCTCAAGACGAGCACGAAACAGATCATCAATCGGATGTCGGCGGTTCATACAGCTATTTTTTGTAGTGCTTTGATTCGAGCCTGCAATTGTTTTCTGGCTTTCACCAATTGCGAGCGCGAAGTGCTTTCCTGAATGTTGAGCAGGTCGGCAATTTCTTTATGACTGTAGCCTTCAATGGCGTACAAATTAAAAACAACGCGGTAGCCTTCAGGCAATTCCGCAATCAATTGCAACAATTCTTCTTCATTCAATTGCGAATACACAGACGGCTCCATCGGTGATTCGAGCAAGTACTCTATGCCGATATATTCATTCTGGAAGCTTTTTTTGGCGTATTGTTTCAATGCAGTATTGATGACAATCCGTCGGATCCAGCCCTCAAATGAGCCTTTGAAGCTAAAATCGGCTACGTGATCGAACACCTTGATGAAAGCTTCCTGCAAAATATCTTCGGCCTCCATGTGGTGGCGGGCATAGCGTTGGCATACCACCATCATCTTTCCGGCATAGCGTCGGAAAACTTCCCGCTGACAGTCGCGGTTTTCCTTAATGCAGCCTTTGATAAGATCGGCCTCTGACACGCGCTTGTATTACCTGATATGTAGATGCTATATTAAACGCAAGTGCTGCTTGCTTCATTTGCCCAACAATATAATTATTTCTGACTTGGGATTACATCTCCGGTCTGTTAAAATCAAATTCTGTCGCCCGGCTGTTATTCCAAAACAAAAAGCCGGCTTCCAAAACGAAGCCGGCAAATACATCTTATTCCTGTTGAAGTCATTTTCATGTGGTAGAGTCTTTTAATTTCGATTTCGCTGCTTTTACCCCCCCAATCTTTTTATCGCGACGTTCCTAAGCCCAATGAAAAAATCTGCGCGCTGAAAGCATGAACTTATTATTGCGATGTTCCTTACTTTCGCATGCCGTGTTTAAACACGCAAAATTCTGCAGCCCCTTGCTTTTGAATTTTCACACAAAATCCATTATCATGACGATACGACTTACACTATTACTTTTGTTATCAGTTAGTTTCCTTACTGTTTCAGCCCAGGAACCAGCGCTGAAACAAACCCTGCGCGGCAGGATATTGGATGCAGACACCCGCCAACCCCTCGTTGGTGCCACGGTATCCCTGCTTTCCACCGGTCTGGGCGCTACGACCGATACTTCCGGGGCTTATCGCATGGCGGGCACACCAGTAGGGCGCTATCAGCTTCAGGTAAGTTATGTGGGTTATGCCTCGCAAACCATTCCCGAAGTGCTGGTTGAATCCGGAAAAGAAACCGTTTTAGACATCGAATTGCAGGAACAGGTTGAACAAATCGGGACGGTAGTCGTGCGCGCTGCAAGAAGCGATGCAGCGGTCGCCTGCCCTACGGTGCGCAGCCTTTCTGTGGAAGAAACCCTGCGTTTCCCGGCTACTTTTTACGATCCGGCCCGGCTCGCGGCCACTTTTGCCGGGGTTGTGAACGACAACGACCAGGCGAACGGGTTATCGGTTCGTGGCAATTCGCCCAACGGCACAATCTGGCGGCTCGAAGGCTTAGATATTGTTAATCCCAATCACACGCCCAATGCGGGCACATTCAGCGATCGAACGACGCAAAACAGCGGCGGCGTCAATATCCTCAGCGCGCAGTTGCTCGATTTGACCCATTTCTATGCCGGACCCTTCCCGGCTGGGTTTGGCAATGCGCTATCCGGCGTTATGGATACGCGCCTCAGAAAAGGCAATAGCGAACAACGGGAATTTACCGGACAAGCCAGCTTGATCGGCCTGGATCTGGCTGCGGAAGGGCCGTTTTCGCGGGATTCCGAAGCGGCTTATTTAGTCAATTACCGCTACTCTACCATCGGATTGCTCAGCGCGATGGGTCTCGACCTCGGAGATGAGGCCATCCGGTTTCAGGATTTATCGTTCAACTTGGTTTTTCCAGGCAGCAAGGGCGTTCAATTCACCCTTTTCGGCGTGGGCGGCCAAAGTGAAAATATTTTTAAAACCGAGCGGGACTCAACCCTTTGGGAATTTCAAAAAGACCGCTATGACATCACTTTTGAGTCCCAAACCGGAATTCTGGGCGCTACGTTTACCCTTCCTGTCGGAACCGGAGGGTTGTGGCACACCGCATTGGGGTATTCCATCCTGGATAGCCGCCGCTATGGCGACCGGTTAGATGCCAACTACCAACCCGCCCGCGAAGAAGAAGATGTTTCCGTTCAGCAAAAGCTATCCGTTCATAGTTTTTACAACCAAAAATTCAATGCGCGGTCGAGGCTCCGCACAGGGCTGTTGGCCACCCGTCAAAACTACGATTTGCTTGCCGTTCAGGCGTTCGATGAGGTGGTGGCCGAGGGGGCAGGCGGGGGTTGGTGGATTCAGCCGTACGCCACCTGGCAACAACAGTGGCACCGGTTGACCCTCAATGCCGGGCTGCAGGCATCCTGGTTTACATTCAATGAAACCGGCGCCATTGAACCGCGGTTGTCGTTGGAATGGAAACCGACAGAGAACCAACACCTCAGCATCGCTTACGGCCTGCACAGCCAATTGCAGGCACCCCAGCTGTATTTTGCAGTTGCTGCGCCGCAGGAAAATCGCGCCTTAGCGGCCACCAAAGCGCACCATCTTGCGCTGAGCTATCGCCGCGATGTCAGCGAAGCGCTGTATTACCGGGTGGAATTGTACCATCAGGATCTATTCGATGTGCCGGTTAGTGCGACGGTTTTTAATACTTTTTCCACGCTCAACCTTACGGAGGGCACCGTGGAGGAAGCATTGGTCAATTCGGGCACCGGCAGGAACTACGGGGCAGAAATCACGGTTCAGCAGCGCTTTGTGCGCAATTTGTATTACCTGGTCAATGCAACCTGGTACACGGCGCGGTACAAAGGGAGCGACCTGGTTGAGCGGCGCTCGCGTTTCGACGGCGCTTACGCAGCCAACGCCACGATTGGCAAAGAATGGGAACGCAAACCCCGGAAAGGCAAAACAGGCTTCTGGGGTGCCAATATCCGGGCAATCCTGTCGGGCGGGCTTCGGGATACGCCCATTGATGAAGCCGCCTCTGCAGCCTTAGAACGCACGGTTTACCAAACGGAGCGGGCGTTTGAACTGAAACTGCGCGATTACTTCAGGGTGGATCTTCGATTGTACTACCGCCGGAATAGCGCAAACAGCAGCAGTACCTTGGCGTTGGACATCCAAAACGCCAGCAATCAGCAAAATGTGGCGTTCAGTTATTACGACGCCCAAAAAAGGCAGGTGGTGGAAAAGTACCAATTGGGATTGATCCCGGTGCTGAGCTACCGGATTGCATTTTAGGGTCTGTTTTTATAGTTCGATAGCTTCGTTATGCAAAGGCCGCAAAAACGGTCACTTACGCGGGCAGGCTCCCGTTTTTGCGGCCTTTATATGCCTTGCTCTCGAACGCTAAAGAACAGACACCAAACTAAATGGACAAACAATAGTTATTGGTAGTTATTGTTGTTGGTGTAATATACCTGTTTTAAGTCAGAATTTACCTGGTAGGAAATATGTTCCGCTTCGTAGCTTTGTGTCAATATGACCGAACTCCGAACTCTGAAAACATTGAGGCAGGTTGATGAAAACGAAGTTTATTGATGACTACAATCTAAAACCTAACGTCTTAAATCTAACATCCGAAGTCTATTACACGCATGAAAGTCACAGAATATTTTGAAAAGGCCGCAGGCCGGACGCTCATTTCTTTTGAAGTTTTACCGCCGCTCAAAGGTGGCCGGATGCAGGCTATTTTTGATACGCTCGATCCGCTGATGGAATTCAAACCGCCATTTATTGACGTAACTTACCACCGGGAAGAATTTGTTTACAATAAGCGCGACAGTGGATATTATGAAAAAACAGCCATCCGCAAGCGCCCCGGAACCGTAGGCATTTGCGCAGCCATCATGCACCGTTATGGCGTGGATGCCGTACCGCACCTGATTTGCGGCGGTTTCTCCAAGGAGGATACTGAAAATGCGCTCATTGACCTCAACTTCCTGAACATCAAAAACGTGCTGGCCATCCGGGGTGATGCGCGCAAGTTTGAGGGGCAGTTCGTTCCCGAAGAAGGGGGGAACCACTATGCGCTCGACCTCGTGAAACAGATCGCGGATATGAACCAGGGCCGCTACTTGGATGACAACATCGAAAATGGCGAGCGTACGGATTTTTGCATCGGCATCGCCGGATATCCGGAGAAACATTTTGAAGCGCCCAACCTCGATCTGGATATGAATTTCACCAAACAAAAGATAGAAGCGGGCGCACAATATATTGTTACACAGATGTTTTTCGACAATGCCAAATATTTCGAGTACGTGAAAAAGTGCCGGGAAGCAGGCATTACGGCGCCGATTGTGCCGGGGTTAAAGCCGATTACCAAGCAGTATCAACTCAGTTCCATTCCGCGCATGTTTTACCTCGACCTGCCGGAAGACCTCGTCAAATCTGTGCTTGCCGCAAAAGACTCCGAACAGATCACGCAGGCCGGTATCGAATGGTGCATCCAGCAATCAAAAGAACTGAAAGCGGCGGGCGTGCCTTGCCTGCACTACTACACCATGGGTGACGTGGCCACGATCCGGAAAATTGCAGAATCCGTTTATTAAGCCTCGAAGATGGAACAACAGATCCAAAACTACATTGGTGGGGATTGGCACGCCGCGCAATCCGGCACATCCTTAGACAACTACCAGCCAGCAACCGGCAAGGTCTATTCCCGCCTGCCCGATTCGGATGCGCGCGATGTTGAGTTGGCAGTGGAAGCAGCTCGGAAAGCATGGCCGCATTGGTCGAAATGCGGCGTGCAGGAGCGTTTTCAAACCCTGATGCGCATCGCCGACCTCATCGAACGCGATGTAGAAAGCTTTGCCCGGGCAGAAAGCGCCGACTCCGGTAAAGCGCTCTCTTTGGCGCGGACGGTGGATATTCCCCGTGCAATTGCCAATTTTCGATTTTTTGCAACTGCCATCCTGCACTTCAGTTCGGAGGCGCACCCCATGGAAGGCGAAGCCGTTAATTTTACCCTCCGGCAGCCGCTGGGCATCGTGGGTTGTATTTCTCCCTGGAACCTACCACTCTACCTGTTCACCTGGAAAATAGCGCCAGCATTGGCTACCGGCAATTGCGTCATCGCCAAACCGTCCGAATTAACACCCATGACCGCTTACCTGTTGACAAAAGTTTGTGCAGAAGCCGGACTGCCCGCAGGCGTGCTCAACATCCTGCACGGGCTGGGCGGCAAAGTGGGGCAAGCCATTGTGGAGCATCCGGAAATCAAAGCCATTTCGTTCACGGGCGGAACCGCCACCGGACGCAGCATTGCGCAAACGGCGGCACCGATGTTCAAAAAACTGTCGCTTGAACTGGGCGGTAAAAACCCGGTACTTATTTTCGCCGATGCCCCTTTTGAAGAAATGCTGAATACTACGGTTCGTTCTTCTTTTTCCAACAATGGCCAAATTTGCCTTTGTGGTTCACGCATTTACATTCAACGGCCCCTTTACGAGCGTTTTCGTGAAGCCTTTGCAGAGCGGGTAAAAGCCCTGCGCGTCGGCGATCCGGAAGCCCCGGAAACGAACCAGGGGGCTTTGGTTTCACAACAGCACTTGGAAAAAGTGATCGGCTACATTCGCCTTGCGCAGGAAGAAGGCGGTAAAATTCTCTGCGGGGGCCAGCAAATAACCCTGCCCGGAGCGCTGGCAGGGGGCTATTACCTTCAACCCACGGTCATTGAAGGCTTGCCCATCGGCTGCCGCACCAATCAGGAAGAAATATTCGGGCCGGTGGTCACCATTGCTCCGTTCGATACCGAAGAAGAAGCCCTGGCTTTGGCCAACGGCACCAGCTACGGCCTTGCTGCAACGGTTTGGACCAACGACCTGATGCGGGCGCACCGCGTTGCGGAACAGCTTCATTTTGGTATTGTTTGGATCAATTGCTGGATGCTGCGCGACTTGCGCACGCCTTTTGGTGGGGTTCGGCAGTCGGGCGTTGGCCGGGAAGGCGGTTTAGACGCGCTGCGATTTTTTACCGAGCCGAAAAATGTATGTATCCGGTATTGGTAGCCTTTATTTTTTCAGAAAGGCCGAATACATCCAAACCAATTTTTCCTGGGCTCGGATGTAGTCGCTCATAAGTGCGTTGGTGCCTTCGTCGCCTGCGTCGGCAGACAAGGCTAATAATTCCCGTTGAAGGGTAATGATGGTTTTGAAAGATTGCAGGATATTCTCCACTGCCGCGATGCCATTGGATGTTTCCGGGCATTCAACAATTTGAGACACCTTTTTATAATCAGAATAATTGTGTTTTGGCGCGTATCCTAACGTGAGAATCCGTTCGGCAACTTCGTCAATTTTGAGCAGCAAGTCGTTGTACAATTCTTCAAATTTGAGGTGCAATTCAAAGAATTTTTCGCCTTTGATGTTCCAGTGAAACCCTCGCGTGTTCTGATAAAAAATGGAATAATTGGCAAGCAGGTCGTTTAACTTTGCCGCTAATTGTTCTGAGAGTTGCTGGTCTAAGCCGATTGCATTCAAGTTGTTCATGTTCATAATTTTTATGCAAAGTTAACGACATCTGGTGTCAAATACAGTGATCTATGTCATATAGCCCAATGACAAGCGCTTAACCACTCACCAGTTTTAGCCACAACAGCAAATTGTAATACGTCGTCACCCGGCAAATTTTTCCGTTTTTTACTTCCAGAAAGGCACCCCTTGCCCCGGATGCTGCCTATCAATTGCTGTCGGCGACTGTTGATAATGGCGAAAATGCCGATACGCGCCGCTATTTTGTAGTGGGGCTGAATGCCGGCGTTTTTTATCGGCTTTAGGGTCTGCTGGCTGAAGCCGGCGAACAAAAAAACGTAACGTGTTTCTTCAGCTCCGGCGCGCGTACCGCCCTACTTCAAACAACCCCATCCCAACCGAAGGCACCTTCCCCATGATCAATTCCGAAATCAATTTCCCGGTAGCCGGTGCCAGACTCAGCCCCATCATCGCATGGCCGGTGGCAACACTGAGGTTGTCGTGATCGTGCGAGCGGCCAATGTAGGGCAGGCCGTCGGGGGAACAAGGGCGCAAGCCGTGCCAGATGTTCGGTTCCCTGGGCATTTCTACTGCATAGCCGTTGAAATATTGAGGAATGGCTTTGACAATGCCCCGCACGCGGTTCAGGTTGATGGTTTCGTTCAGGCCGCCGATTTCCATGGTGCCGCCGAAGCGGATGAGTTGGCTGGCCATCGGTGTAATGGCCACGCGGGCTTCCGCCAGAATGGAGGGAAAACGCAGGCGCTGGCCTTCGCGCTGCGGCAGGGTAAAACTGTAGCCTTTACCCGCCTGGATGGGGAGGTTGAGCCGGAGCGCCCGTCCCAGGTGTTGCGACCAGGCGCCAGTGGCCAACAGCAGTTCATCTACCGGCAGGTGTTCTTCCCGGCCATTCCGACGTATTTTCAATTGGGTAATGCGTTTGTTTCTGAATTCAAAATCGAGTACGGCGGTTTCTGCCAGGATTTCAACGCCGGTGCCGATCAGGTATTCCCGCATTTGCTGCATGAACGCATTGGGGTGCAGGTGGGCGTCGCCGGGGTAATACACAGCGCCCGCCACTTCGGGTTTAATTTCCGGCTCCAGCGCGCTCAGGGCTGCTTTCGACAACACCCGGGCTTCGATGCCCAGCGCGTTGGCCCGTTCCGCAACAGCGGCCTCTTCGGCTAAGGTGTGCTCCGATTTGCAGAGCATCATCAATCCTTTTTCTTCAAAAGAAAATTGAAAACCGGGTTGCTGCGCCAGCTCGTGGTAAAGGGATTTGCTCATCAGGCTCAGGTCGCGCAGCGCCGGGGCTGCAGCCGTCACGCGCTTTTGGGTGGCCGCCCGGTAGAATTCCCAGCCCCAGTTGAAAAGCGCCCAACTAAGCCGGGGTTTTACAAAAAACGGGCTTTCGGCCTTGAACATCCAGCGAATGCCTTGTTCGATCATCCCCGGCGCGGCTAAAGGGATAAAATGGCTGGGGACGATCATGCCTGCATTGCCAAACGAGCAGCCGTCCGAGAAGGCGTTGCGCTCAATCAAAGTGATTGGGTAGTTTTCCTGCACCAAATAATACGCTGAACAAAGGCCAATGACGCCGCCGCCGATGATGGTGATGTGTGGCATTATTTTTATTTAGACTTTAGAGGCCCGATATTAGACCTTAAACAGCGCAAGTTCTTATTTATTTTGCAGCGGCGTACCTGCGAAATCGGGAAGTTATTATGGCAAGGTTCCTAAGGAACGCCGAAATAATAACTTCCCGATTTGGGCGGTGGCTTTTGGCTACGCCGAACTTGCGTTTCCCACCGGACTTCCCGCAATTGCTTTCAGTCGGCGCAATTGCCTTCGTCGGTCACGTAGCTTTGGCTACGCTCCCTTCTTGCGCCTTGTCCGCTGGAAAAATCCCCACGCCGAAAACGCGAACTTATTATTGCGATGTTCCTAACCAAAAGGATGGCTTTTTTGTTAGAAAAGAAAGGAATGATCAAAAAATGATAAACGACCCGAACAAAGCACTCTGGAACATTCTGGAAACCGTAACCGACCCGGAAATACCGGTACTTACCGTTGTAGACTTGGGTATTGTCCGCAATGCTTTGGTACGCGATGACGGATCGGCAGAAGTGGTCATCACTCCGACCTATTCGGGCTGCCCTGCCATGAATACCATTGAGGTGAACATCCGGGCGGCGCTTCAGGATCATGGGTACAGCCAGGTGAAAGTGACCACGGTACTCAGCCCGGCCTGGACGACTGACTGGCTGTCGGATCAGGCAAGGGAAAAATTGCGGGAATACGGTATTGCACCGCCGGAAGCGCAAAGTATGAATAAAATGGCGCTTTTTCAGGAAGTGCGGGAAGTGCCTTGCCCGCAGTGCGGCTCCAAGCATACGCAAATGATCAGCCAGTTCGGGTCAACCGCCTGCAAAGCGATGTACCGCTGCAAGGATTGTTTAGAACCTTTTGATTATTTTAAATGCCACTAATGGGTATCTGTGTTTATAGTCCGATAGCTGCGTTATGCTCAGCCCAAAAACGGTCACTTACGCGAGTAGGCTCCCGTTTTTGGGGTCTTTGCGTGCCTTGCTCTCGAACTCTAAAGAACAGACACCTGGCTGAATGCCGATAGCTGCCTTATACTTGACCTTTAATGCCCGAAAGCCTCTTGGATGCTCAGTTCCGTCACCTCGCCGATTGAATTCAGGTAATTGAAATCCAAAGCTTTGCGCTCTCCCATGACTAAAAAAGTAAAGGAGCGCCCTTTAACGTATTGTTCGTGGAAAGCCGTGAGGTCGGAAGCGGTGCTTTTCGACATCGTTTCGTAGACTTCCTGCTGGAGATCGTGCTGAAAACCGAGATCCCGGGCAGCGCGCGCGTCCCAATAAAGCCGGGAAGGGTGCGTCCGTTCGCTTTCTATGCGTTTCATGATGGAAGCCCGGGCCTGTTCGATCTGAGGTTCCACCACCGGCATCTCCTCAATGATGCTGCGCAGGGCGGGCAAGGCATCCGTGAGCTTGTCGGGTTGGGTGCCCACATACGCCTGTAGGTAGTGTGCGCGGTTGTGGCGGTGCGGCGACGTGTAGTAGGCATAGGTATGATAAGCCAGCGCTTTAGATTCGCGGATTTCCTGGAAAACAATGGAAGAAAGCCCGAATCCAAAGTATTCATTGTACAAATCGAGAAGCCGGTATTCTTCCAGGTTGAAATTGGGCGTACCTTTGGAAAGGAACAGCAAATCGGTCTGCACAATCGGAAAATCGAGGAAAATTACCTGGTTTTGATGGGTATCCAGCTCTGAAAACACTTGTGGAGGAAGCGGCTTGCGCAAAGTAGCCTGAAAAGGGTGGTGTTTTTCCAACAACCCGGCTACGGCTTCAGCCGCACGCGGACCGTAGTAATAAATCCGGTGTTCGTAGCTGCGCAAACCCTGCATAAGCCCCGTTAGGTCGTCCGGGCGGATGGTTTTAAGTTCCTCTTCCGACAACCGCCAGCGGAAAGGCGAATTGCTGCCATAACGCGCATAGTTGGCCAGGGCATCCCGGAGGATGACGTTGCGGTCCTGCTTTGCATTGAGGCGCTTGACGAGTACGTCAGAAATCACATTTTCCAGCACCTGTTCATCGCCCCGGAGCTGGGACAGCAGGTATTCCAGCAATTCGATGCCCGCTTCCAGCGACTCGTCCAAGCCGCTGATGGTGATGAAGGAACGGTCGTCGTAAACGGTGACATCAAGGCTCAAGCCTAAGCGGTACCACTCTTTTTGAAGCGCCTCTGCGGAGTACTTCCCTGCTCCCAGATAGGGCAGGTAGGTAAAAGCCAGCGACAGGCGCCGGTCGCTGAGGCGACCCATCTCAAAAATATAATCTATGCGGAAAAGGGAATTGTCTTTATTGGCAACGTAGTCTAATGCTATCCCCCCAGAAAGTTTCAATTGCTGAATGGCGCTGTAATCTGCAAACAGAGGCTTCAGGCTTGGGGTTTGTTTGGATAAAAAATCCTGAGCGAAAGCCGACACGGCATCCCGGCTTAGTTCCACAGGGGTGATGACGGGCTTTTCGACCTTGATCACATTGGGGTCGGTGCCCTGGCGTTTGTAAACGACGGCAAAATTATCCATGCGCAGGTTTTCCTGCACAAAAGCCATCAACTGATCTTTCGTCACAGTTCTGAGCCATTCAGTATGGTGCGCATATTCTTTCCAGGGAACCCCCAGGATAAACGCGGCAGTCATCGCCGAAACCCGTCCACGGTTGCTTTCGTAGTTCTTTATTTCTGTAAGGTATTGATTCCTGACCACGGCTTCCGGCATCCAGTCTTCAAATTCCCCTTTTTTGAGTCGCTCTATTTCGCCCAGCAGCAGCGCTTCCACTTCTTCCAGGGTTTGCTCTTCCCGGGGTTTGCCGTGCAAGCCAAAAGCAGAATAATCTTCGTAGTACCAGGCCCAGGCGTCGGCTTCCAGGACTCTTTGTTGCTGGTTCAGATTGAGGTCGAGCAACCCCGCTTGTTCGTTGTGCAGGATATCCCAAACCATTGGCAGGAGCAGTTGGTCTTGTGATTTGCTGCCGCCAAAACGCCAGCCGATTTCTACCCAGGGGGATTCCAGTCCCCAGACTTCGCTGCGTTGCGGGGTGGTGATTTTCGCCTGGTCGTTGAAGCGGAACGCCGGAATTTCTTTGGGCTGGTAATCGCCGAAATAGCGCTCGGCTATCTCCACCGCTTTGTCCGGATCGAAGTCGCCAGCCAGCACGATCGCCATATTATTGGGTACGTAATAGGTCTGGAAATACCACTGAATATTGTGGTGCGACGGATTACGCAGGTGTTGTGCAGAGCCGATGGTCGTCTGCGTGCCGTAAGGGTGATCGGGAAACAACAAACCGCGCAGGGTATTGCCGACTTTGCGGAAATCGCGATCCTGCCCGATGTTGAATTCTTCGTAAACCGTTTCCAGCTCGGTATGAAAAAGGCGCAGCGCCATCATCCGGAACCGCTCCGATTCTAAGTACATCCAGCGCTCCAGTTCGTTGCCGGGAATGTCGTTGACGTAGACCGTTTGATCCACCCAAGTGTAGGCATTGGTGTCTTCCGCGCCCAGCGCAGTGACCAATTTATCGTATTCGTTGGGTGCCGCAAGCCGGGCCGCTTCATTCGACAAGCGGTCAATTTGCGCGTAAATTACTTTGCGTTCCGCTTCATCGGCGGTTTGGCGGTGGCGCTCGTACAGTTCGGCTATTTCTGCCAACAGCACTTTTTCCCGCTCCCAGTCGGTGGTTCCGATTTTGCTGGTGCCTTTAAACAGCATGTGTTCCATGTAGTGCGCCAAGCCGGTAGTTTCGGCGGGGTCGTGTTTGGAACCTGCCCGCACCACGATGTTGCTGAAAACGCGGGGCTCGTGCGGGTTCACGCTCATGAACAGGCGCATGCCGTTGGAAAGCGTGTATTCCTTTACCGAGATGGGATCGTTGGCGGATATTTGATAGCTGTACTTTTGAGTAAGCAGGTTGTCCATAGTGCTATTGCTTCGGTCGTTTTTTGTGAGATGGATTAAGCCGTGACATAAGGTTGCGACCCGGCCAATTGACAAAGGTAACAATGTAGGAGGAGAAAGGGTTTGATTAGAGTCAACTGTTAAACTACATCAGCAAAAATTCTCCGCTTTTCGTGCTGGGACTTTCTTTAGCGTTGTATTTGCAGGCCGGGCTTTAGGTGCCTTTAAATTTTTTTGAGGTTTCCCGCAAAGGGCGCGGAGGTCTCGCAAAGTCCGCAAAGCGTGATCCCCGCCTAAACGTTAGCCAGGGAACGTCCCGTTTGTCCTTTGCCCATTTGCCTTCCCGCTTTATGCGGGACAGGCTCTGCAACCTCACCCTTACCCCACCTCCCGATTCACCAAAATCCAATTACTACCCGCATCAATAATCACAGCATCCGGGAAAATTTTGCGGAAAGCTTCATCGAAAAAGGTTTGCGATTTTTGCTTATCCCCGGCAGAATAGGTTAAGCGGTTGTAGAGCAGGATGCCCTGGGGGGAAAGCATGCGTTTGAGGTCGGCGAGAAAATCCAGGGTTTCAAAGTCTTCCGGGATGATGTCGTCGAGAAAAACATCCATGCAGATCAGGTCGTATTGCGTTTCGCATTGCGCAGCGAAATCGAAGGCATCGGCGGTGATCAGCTCAATGGGAGAGGAGATGTCCGAAAGGGTATATTTGTGGGCTAAGTACAATACTTCTTCGTCAATTTCCACCGCCGTGTAGTTGAAGCGGCAGTCAAAGACCCGTTCCAGCATATAAGGAATGCTGCCCAAGCCAAAGCCAAGAATCAGCACCTCTTGGATGGGTTGGCTCTTGACCTCAAGTTGCTGGAAAGCCCGGCGAAAATTGGTGTACAAATCGGCAAAAGAATAGACGGCATTGGCGGTATTTAATTGATAACGCCCCTTCACCAAACTCACGCTGAGGTACGGGTTCAAAGCGCTCAATGCGCTTTCGAGGTGTTGCTCGAAGAGATAACTCAGCCAAAATTTCCAACGCGGCGGCTTCATTCTCCGTCCCCATTTTCCCAGCCCCGCTGCGCGGCTGTGTCTTCCAGAATGCGCAGCAGGATGAGCCGCTCATCGGTATCGAACTCAACTTCCCGGCGCGTCATCACCCGTTCCACCATGTCGAAGGCTTTTTCGCTGCGGTAGGTTTCCAGCGCGCCGTTGTCGCACCAACTGAAGGAAGGAATGTGCTTGGGGGGGAAGCCGCTGCCGAAAATATTGGCGCAAACGCCCACCACCGTCCCCGTATTGAACATCGTATTGATGCCGCTTTTGGAATGGTCGCCCATGATTAGGCCGCAGAATTGAAGTCCGGTGGATTGAAAAGCGTTGTCTTCATAATTCCAGATTCGCACCTCGTCGTAAGTATTGCGGAGGTTGGAAACGGTGGTGCTGGCCCCAAGGTTACACCACTCGCCGAGGATCGAATTGCCGAGGTAGCCCCCGTGGCCTTTGTTCGAGTTTGCTTGGAGCACCGAATTATTCACCTCGCCGCCGACCCTGCAACCAGGGCCAACCGTGGTAGCGCCATAAATTTTTGTGCCCATTTTCAAAACCGCCCCGTCGCACAGCGCAAATCCGCCCCGAATGAGGCAGCCTTCCATCACTTCCGCGTCTTTACCAATATAAATGGGGCCATTGGTCGCGTTCAAGACCGAACATTCCACCCGGGCACCCGGCTCCACAAAAATGCGGTCTTTGACGAGCAACTGGTTGGTGGGACTGATGGGTTCGGATATTCGGCCTTTGGTGATCAGGTCGAAGTCCTCTTCTATGGCTAAGTGGTTGAGGCGGAAAATATCCCACAAGTGGTTGATTTTCAAAAAGGCGGTGTCTTCCAGGTCTATCCCTTTCAGTTCATGGATGTCCTCGTCGCGGATCAGGCGTTCGATTTGTTTGTCATCCATTCGGGCCGCAATCAGTTCGCCGTTGTGCAGGAAAGCTTCGTTGGGTTCCATTTGCCGAAGCAGCCGGCAAAGCTGGTCGGAAGGCAGGGCGGAAGCATTCACTAAAAAATTATCCTGCTCGTATTCAATCGGATAGCGATCCGCTAAGTAGTCCTGCGTGATGTAGGAAACCGTTCCGCCCATCATGCGCTCCCATTTCTCCCGGATGGTCAGGATGCCAATGCGCAAGTTGGCCACAGGCCTGGTGTACGTCAGCGGCAGCAGGCGCTCCCGAACCTCGTTGTCGAACAGGATGACGTTGGTCATAGTCGTTGTTTTTGTGGGTGCTCAAAGTTGTGCCACAAAATAAAGAAAAAAAGCGCATTCCATCCCTGCCTTGTGGTTAAATGATACAACCTGAAAACGCAAAGCCCCGATCTTAGGGAAGACCGGGGCTTCGTGCCCTTGTAAAGCAAAAGGCATTGCCTTATGCTTCTTTCTTGGCGTATTTCTTGTTGAATTTATCAATACGACCCGCCGTATCCACAAACTTCATCTTACCGGTGAAGAATGGGTGGGAGAAGCTGGAAATTTCCATTTTGACCAATGGATATTCTTTTCCGTCTTCCCAAACAATGGTATCTCTCGTATTGGCACAGCTGCGTGTTGCAAAGGTTTCTTCAGAAGAGATGTCTTTGAACACAACCAACCTATAGTTTTCCGGATGGAGACCTTTTTTCATGGCAAAAAATTTCATTTTCTAATTGGACGGCAAAGATAAGTAGCTTTCCTTGCAAAAAGCAAGTTTTAGCCAAAATCTTTTTTTAGTTGTGACCTTTTTTAGTTCATTCGTCGAAGAATTTGAACATTTTTTATAAAAATTCTGTTTGACTTCAAATAATCGAATACATTTGCAATCAAATTCTGATTTTTAATCAATTTATTAACAAATATTCTTTTAACCCGATGGTCATTGCACGATTATTAACTGCCGGTTTAATCAAACAACAATAAAAAAATCCGTTGATATGGAAATTTCAAAATCTCTTTTTGTTCTTTGGCTGGCGCTTGGCGTTGTCAGCGGTATTGGTTTTGGTTTGGCGATCGGCAGCATGGCGGTCGGTTTACCGATGGGGCTGGCACTGAGTCTGTTGACCGGCATCGTATTTGAACGCGTCAAAGAATTCAACGGCTGGGCGAAGTAAATTGCATTTGCCTTTAGCGCTTAGTCACTTTTGCATAGGGAAACGCAGCCAGCGGCGTTACATCGTGATAACATTCCAAGCCGGAAATGCAGACGCCGGCTACCTGATCAAGCGCCACCTGCCCATTGTCCTGAATCGCCTTTTCGGCAATATACAGGTGTTCGATCTGGCCAATCACCATGATGGTGTTGTTCAGGGTAATCGGAATTTCCTGCACGAAGCGCATGCCAATTTTTACCTGGCTTTCCTGTACGAAAGGTGCAGGAAAGCCATCGAGCCACTCGGCATTGAGCCCGCAGGCGTCGAACTCGGAGGTCAACGGATCGAATTTTGCTGACGTAGCATGCGCCTTTTCCACAAAATTCCGGTGAATGTGATTGATGGTGTAATAACCGTTTTGCCGAATATTTTTGTAGGTATGCCCCTGTTCACCCACCACCGGCCGCTGGATGAACGCCAACAAAGCCGGGTCTGCACCGAGGTGTACCACCGAGCTGAAAATGGCTACGTTGGTCACGCCGCTATCCGAAACGGTTCCAATCAGGTTGGCGGGCTTATATCCACTCACCGAATTGACTAAGTTGGCCCGATAAAAACGCTCCAGTTCCTGAATGGCTGACCGGGTAAAATGCTTCATCGCTGATTGTTTTCACCAACGAACAACAGATTCAGGAGATGGTTTATGCATTTTCGTCCCCTTCATCACAACTTCGCAATTACCTGCATCAATTCTGCTTTTTTTGTCCTTGAAACTGGCAGCGAGCGCTTGTTGCGCATCACAATTTCGCCGCCGTCGGTGCGCACGATTTTTTCAACGTGCTTCAGGTTGATCAAATAGGAGTTGTGTGCCCGAAAAAACAGCGGGTTGTTCAGCAATTCTTCCACTTCGCGCAGGGATTTGGAAACAATGACCGGTTTGTTTTGCGTAACTAAATGAAAGGAAACATAGCTCCCGTCTGACTCGCAGAATAGGATATCAGCAGTTTCCACAAAAAGCAATTCAGCGCCTACGGGCAATGCGATGCGTTCCGGCACAGGCGTATTTTTCAGGTATTGCACGGTTTCTAATTGTGCTGCCTGGAGTACCGGGGCGTGTTGGGCTTTTTCTACGGCCAGAACCAGTTCTTCGCGGCCAATTGGTTTTAGCAAATAATCTAACGCATTAAATTTAAAAGCTTTGACGGCGTATTGATCATAGGCAGTTGTAAAAATTAGCTTAAAATCCACAGGCACGCATTGTCGCAGCAAGTCAAATCCATTGAGCACCGGCATTTCGATGTCTAAAAAAACCAGGTCGGGGCGATTGTTCCGAATGGCTTCCAGCGCACTTTCCGCATCGTTAAAAATGCCGCTGACCTGCACGCCCGGGCAATATTTTTCCAGCAGTACGCGCAACACATCAGTGCAGTAAGATTCGTCGTCTATGAGGTAGGTTTTGAGCATGATGACTGATTGCTGGCAAGGTTAAAGTAGAGAGTAGAGAGTAGAGTGAAGAAAGGTCACCCCGTCAATCGGATGGTCACCCGTGTTCCTGCGGGCAATCCATCCTCAGAAAACAGGTCTTCAATGACCGCATCCGCATGGACACCGTACAATTCACGGATCAATTCCATGCGCGCTGCGGTCACTTGCAGCCCATGCGATTTTTGCGTAACCGCAGACTTACTTTTTAGCGCTGCCGAACGGGTTCTCCCAACGCCGTTGTCTTCCACGACCACGCATAAGCCGTCTTGCTGATTAAAAATGCGCACCGCAAGTTTTCCTTTGTCCTTTTTGTGCATCAACCCATGCCAGATGGCATTTTCCACGTAAGGCTGAATGAGCAATGGCGGCAGTTCTAGTTGTTCCGGATGCACTTCAGGGCTAATGACTATTTCATAGTCGAAGCGATTGCCGAAGCGCATGGCCTCCATTTCCAGGTAAAGCCGCAGCGCTTCCAGTTCGCGGTCTAAGGATACCCGGTCAGCGCGGGAATTGTCTAAAATCAGGCGAATGAGCCGCGAAAACTTGGTCAGGTAAGCCGACGCTTCATCAGGTTCGTTCACCAGAATAAAGCGGTTGATAGAACTTAGGCAATTGAATACAAAGTGAGGGTTCATCTGGGCCCGTAATGCGGCCATTTCTACTTTGGCAATGCGCTGGTTGAACGCGGTTTTCAAAGCCTCCTCCCTGCGAATTTGCCCGATCCTGTACCGCCAGATTAGATAAACCAAGCCCACTATGACCATGCCTGCCAGGATTCTGAACCATCCTGTTTGCCAGAAAGGCGGGCGGATCTGTATATTCAGCCGCAAACCCGGCGCATTCCATACCCCTTCCCTGCCCGATTTTACTTCAAAAACATAGTCTCCCGGCGGCACATTGGTAAACGCAGCCCGGTGCAGTTTCCCGTTGTCGATCCAGTCTTCCTGAAAACCGGCAAGGCGGTAAGCATATCTGTTTTTTCCCGGTTGTGAAAAATTGGCCGAAGCAAATTCAAAGACGAAAAAATTTTGTTGCCAATTCAGTTCGATGGTCTTAAAAAAACCGGGGCTGGGCAAATGGTCGGGTTCTTTTTCAAAAACCTTGAACGAAGTGAGCAAAATCCGGGCATCGGTTTTTGCCTTCAGCACCGAATCGGGTCTGAAAAGGGTAAATCCCTGCACGCCGCCGAGCATAATTTCGCCTATGCGGTTACAGGCAATTGGCGTATCAATCAGCTCATCCGGTAGCCCGCTGCTTTGGTCGAAGGTGCGCACTTGCAGGGTTTTTGTATCCACCCAGGCCAATCCTTTTGGTGTACCCACCCAAATATGGCTCGTTTTATCCGTTTGCAGGCTGAACACCTGGTTGGAGGGCAATCCATTTTGGGTGTTGAGGGTTAGAAAAGCTTCGTTTTCTGGCGCTTCGTAATCAAACCTCGAGATGCCCCCCGGATCGGTAGCTGCCCAAATATACCCCAAACCGTCTCGGCATATCGCATTGACCATAAAAGCGCCGAACGTGTGCTCCGGGCTGCTTTCCTCGCGTTGGTAGATGTTGAAACGCCCGGTTTTTTCATCGTATCGGAACAACCCGTAATCTTGCGAACCAATCCATACCGTTTGGCGCTGCGGGTCAGCGAACACACACGAAAGGTTGCGCCCGATGAAGCCTTCCGCTTCGGCCGGTTTCCACCAGTTTTCGGGAGCGGCGCGCCATACCCAAATCCCCGCGTCGTCCGTTGCAAACCACAAATTGCCCTGGCTGTCTTCTGCCATATCCTGGAAAATGGAAGCCGATCCGGGATTGGGCAAGTGTTTGGGAATGGTTACCGCACCCAACTTCAAGGTTCGGGGGTTCAACAAAAATAGCTGATTCCCGGCGCCAACCCAGATGCGGCGGCGACTATCTTCATACAGCAGCGCAGCGACACCGGGCAGGGCAATGGTTCGGATTATTTTCCCACGCTCCATTACAAAAAGCTGCCGACCTCCCAAATTATTGGCGTATTGCCAGCCATCGTCAGCTTCGATGAGTCGGTAAAAAGGGTATGCATCGGGTTCAGGTGCGCCGGATGCAACCCGATCAAACCGGAAATGCTGCAAATCCGGATCGAAGCAGCGGAGGCCGTCGGGAGTGCCAAGCCAGATGAGGCCGGTCTGATCCCGGTGAACGATGCTGTCGGGGATCTCGGAATAAGCTTTCAAGCCCTGATGAAAAGAGAAAATATGCGTTCGGGTGTCAAAACTGAATGTGCCGAGGTTGGTATACAGCCACAACTCCTGCGCCGACTTCCGCCCAAGGCGGTAAATTGTTTTGTAACCGTAGTTTGCTTTTTCCGGCAAGACCTGTTCTGCAAAAGTTTTCCAGGGGAATGTGCGGAACAAAAAATCCCGGGTGTTGAACAGGGTCAAGTCGCGGTTGTCGCAGCACAGCCAAAGGCGGTCGGTGGTGTCAGGCAGCAAGTCGGTGACCAACGAATTGGGAAGGGAATGGTCATCCCGACCGGTATTCCGCCAGGTTTTGAACCGTTCTGTGCGGGGGTCATAGCGGTTGAGACCGTTCCGGGTGGCGATCCAGATCAAGCCCGCAGCATCCTGTTCGAGGTCGGTAATGATTTCGTGGCAAACGGTTCGATCCGGTTGTCGGGCATCTGGCAGGTATTGGCGGAAAGTGTACCCATCGAACCGGTTCAGGCCATACGTGGTACCAACCCACAAATAGCCAAGCTGATCGCGTAAAATGGATTGAACCTTGTTGTCGCTAAGCCCGTCCCGTTCGGTGAAATGCTGGTAGAACGGGAGGTGCTGCGCCTGCGCAGCAAAGCCGGATAAGAGGAAAAGCAGCAGCAGGCGCATTCACTTATTTTTTGTTCAACTGATTACCTGCCAAGATAATCATTCTGTATCAAATTTGCCTTCCGTGATCCTCACAACCGTATTGCCGTTGTCGCTGGTGAGCGTACCTTCAAAAGTGCCTTCCAGATCCAGTTCTCCCAATTTGGTGAAGGTGAGGGTAAAACTTTCTCCGGCTGCGTTGTTGACGGCGAGTAAACGCGTATCAAAAGGATCGGTGCTGTTGGGATTCACATACTGCACGGCCCATACTGCCGGGTCATTTTTATTGGTAATGGTGTAGCTTCCAAGTTGTTGAATGTCGTACAGGGCAATGTTGAACGGCTGGGACTTATCCGGCTTCATCTCGCCGGCCACGATGGTCGTACCTTTGGGGTAGCCCTTGGGATTGTAAGCGCCGAAAACATCAGTGCATTCCACTAATTTTCCGTCTACTTTCATAGACAGAAATGGCCCGCCGGAAGTTGCAACGGCCTTGGCTGCGCCCTCTACTTGTGGTTCGGAAGCCTTGTTGCCACACGCTGTTGCCAGCAATAGGATCAAAAAAGGTAATCGCCTCATTTTATTTAAATTTTATATGGTTAAGTTTTTCCCCGGATGCCGATAGACATCATATACCCTGCAAACAGCGACAACAGGGTATTCATTAGAATCATTTGAGTGCCAAAGAGGTAGGCGTCTTGCGGTTTACCTTTGGCAAAAACAACCGGTACGCATTCGTGCAAATCGTATTGGGTAAAGGTGAAAAAAGTAGCCGCACCGCTACGCCCTTCAAGAGAATCTGTGGCACCCTCCGCAACCGGGTAGCGAAATACCGATCGCCGGGCCTTTCGTTTGCCATTGCGGATTCCCGTGCTTTCCAACTGAACGGAAGGGCTATTCCTGCCTGCCAGAAACCCGGAAATCCGCCCCTCAACGACTTCGCCGGTTGCCCGAAACCACACCGTTTTGGCTGTATCGCTGCCAAAAGCATACAACAGGAAACCCACCGAGGCCCAGGAAGGCCAACCGGAAAAAGAGCTTGGTCATTTGCTGATGATTATTGGCGTGTGAACAAATCCCTCCATGCCTAAGTAATACAAGCCTGCGGGCAGGTCTCCAACGTAGAGTTGATTGCCGGAACCGGTTTTCAGGCGACGGCCATTGCTTTGAAAGAGCGACCACTGCGTATTGGCGGGCAGGTTACTGATTTGCACCCATTCCGAAGCCGGATTGGGGAAAATTTCCCATTCAGGTTGTTGCAACGAGGCATTCCAGACCCCGGTCGCACTTCCTTCTGCGCCCGTGCCGATGGTTCCGGCAGGCGGGGGTACTTGCAGTGCGGTGCCATTGCCAAATTCATCCGCGCCAAGGTCTACTCCACCGCTACGGGGCTGGCCGTCGTAATCGTTTGTTGGCGCTGAAGCAGCCTGTCCGGCATCAATTGCCGGGCTGCCGTTGTTCAGGTGAAACTGGGCGTTCAGTTGTGGGTTCGTTTCCAAACTTTGTACATCGAAACCCAACTGCGATTTCCATTGCGCAAACGTGCGTGCCGGCCAGTTTACCCCGTCGTCAAAACTGGCAGCGCCGGTTGTTTTATGGTAAATATTGCGGTTGATGAGGTTCGTGCCCGTGAGTGCGCCTTCCCGCACTTGTACCGTATAATCTTCATCGCCTGTGCCGCTTTGATCAACAAACAGGTTGTTGAAGACCTGGATGTTAAAATTGGCGGGCGTCAGCGTGGTCGTTTCACTCAGGTAAATTTCTCCGCGCGCAATCATGAGCGGCGCATGGTAAAGGGGAGAAGCCGTCACGACTGTATTGTTGTAGGCAGTGCAGTTTTTTGCGGCAAAAAAACCAATTCCGGCACCACCCGTGGTCACCACCATGTTGTTGAACGCCGAACTGTTGAGGCATTCGTAGTAACTTGGATTGGCATTGGTGTCGAAAAAATCGGCGTCGGTGTAGAACCCGAGCAGGATGCCCGCTTCGCCGGTGTTCATGATCAGGTTGCCTTCAATCACGCAGTTGGCTGCGCCGCCTTTGGCATAAACGCCCGTGGTAGAGGTGTGGTGGATGTAACAATTGCGCACCACCATGCCGTCGCCGTTTACGTTGTCAATACCTTCTGCATTGGGTCCGCCGTTCGCTTCCGAGTTGGAAGGGCCGATCCCCGAATTGTAGAGTTCGCAATGCAAAATTTGAATGTTATCGCAGCCGGGCTTGATCTTAATGCAGTCGCGACCCGTATCGTGGATTTTGCAATTGCGCAGCGTGATGCTGCCAGCGCCGCGCCGTTCATTGGCGGGAAGCCCCCATTCCCAGTTCGTTTCAAAACTTACGCCGTAGTAGTAGCCGCCTTTGATTTCGAGGTTTTCCAGCACCCCGCCCGTCACATCCGGTTCGTTGTACCAGATGCAGGAAGCGACGTCCTCGATGTTGAGCGGGGCAGCAATAATCGCCCATTCACCGGGGTAGGAGCGGAGGGTTAAATTGCTTTTGGGAATACGAATTTCATTGGAAGGGTAGGTTCCGTTTCGCAGTTCGATGATGTCGCCAGGGTTGGCCCGGTCAATGGCTTCCGGGATGGTTTTGAGGGGTTGCGCCAAGGTGCCGGCGTTGGTGTCGTTGCCATTGGGCGATACATAAATCGTGGCCGCCCGCGCGGACGAGAACCCAATGATCAGGAAAAACAGGAGAATTGACTTTTGCATCGTGTGATTGTTTGTGCAAAAGTGTACCGGATAAAGATGCCGGGAAAGGGTGGGTTTGTGAATGGGGGGTTTGGGTTTGTAGATGGGTGAAGCGTCCTCACCGCACCACCACCACGTCCCCCGTATACTGCACCGTCACCCCATCCACAAACGTAATTTCGGCCACCCAGACATATATCCCGGAGGCTGCCGGTTTCCCGCGAAAATCTCCGTCCCAGCCGGCGCTTTCCTGATTGGGCGCGAAGTTTTCGGCTTGAAAGACGTGTTCGCCCCAGCGCGACCAGATGTTGAGCGAGCGAACTTCGAGCGCCTCCGGCCCGGCAAAAACGGTGAAGCGGTCGTTGATGCCATCACCATTTGGGCTAAAGGAGTTCGGCACATAAACATCGCGTTGTGCAACGACCCGCACCGTAATGCTATCGGAAGTGGCACACCCGCCCGGAGCCACCACATGCAGGGTATAGGTAGTGGTATGGTAAGGGGTGGCTTGCGGTTCCGGGCAATCCGTACAGGAAAGTCCGGTGGCTGGCGACCAAACCAAAGAATCTAACGGCGTGCTTTGCGAAAAATCCAAAAATACGCTTTCCGCCAATAGCACGTTCAGGTTGGGGCCCAGTTCGATTACAGGAATCAGCGGGGTAGCTAAGTTGCCGTCTACAGATTCAATGCAGCCGTTTGCATCCCGGATGCTCAAGGTTTGCGGTCCGGGAGAAAGCCCCGTAAACGCAGAAACCGTATCGAAATCACTTCCTGAAATGGCAAATTCAAATGGCGGCGTACCACCTGTAAAAAGGGTCGCCAGAGCAGCTCCGGTGTTTAATCCTTCGCAGCCCGGATCCAAAAAATCAACCTCCAGGATCAGTTCAGGTGGGCTATTCAGCGTTTGGGAAAGGATCAATTCGCAGTTCTTCGTGTCCCGGATTGTAACGGAGTAGCTGTCGGCAGGCAGGTTGCTGAGCGTTGCCGTTTGGCCGCCGGTGCTCCATTGGTAGGCATACGGCGACGTCCCACCCGAAGGCAGCGCCGTGATGCTGCCGTCCGAGCCGCCAAAGCAGGAAACATGGACGCCATTGGAGGTCGGAGTAACGAGGGTTCCGATAAGTGCGGGCGGTTCTGCCAAATCTCCGAACAAAATGACATCGTTCCCAAAATTATCCGTTATCGTAACGAAATAGGTGCCAACAGGCAGGTTGCCAATGATCGTTTCCGTGTTTAAGGCGGCAACGGTGCCTACGCCTGCAGGCGTTCCCGGGCCAATCCTTTCCCAACTGTAATTAAACGGCGGCGTTCCGTTTTCAACGGTGAAGTGTAGTTGGCCACTCGCTTGTCCGGTGCACAAAACAGAATCGAAGCGGAGCTGGCCTATGATTTCGCATTCGATGACGTATAGCGCCAGGTTGACGGTACTGTCACAACCATTGGGCGTGGCAAGTCCTACCTGAAATTGGCCGGTATCAAAAAAAGGCTGTCCGCCTACGTAGATGCTGTCTCCATCGCAAATTAGCAGGTCCAAATTGGTGGTTGAAGCTGGCAGTACGGTAACATTTAAAAAAATTGTGCTGTCGCAGCCTTCCGTTCCGGGGAGGTGGAATTCGTATTGCCCGGGATCGCAAATTATAGTGTCGGCACCGGTCCAGCATTGGCTTTGGCAAAGCATCGTGTCAATAAAAATCGGCGGAATGCTCTGTACCACAATGGTTTGACATACAGGCGGCGCGGTATCACAAACATTGAAGGCAGTGACGCAGAGGTTGTAGATGCCGTTGGTCGTCCAGGTTCTTTCGAGCACGGTATCCTGCTGCCCGGAAATGGGCGCGCCGTTCACCGTCCAGCGGAACATGGTTGCGCCGGAGGGAGCGCTGAGGTGGTATTCCGTTGGGGTGTTTCGGCAAACGATATCGTCGCCGGAAAGTGTGCCTGAGTTTTCCAAAGCGCCGACCGCCGTTGTGCCTTGCAGCACCCGGATGGTGTAATTACAGACGTCGCCAGCGCTGCCATCCATGACAAAAAAATAGTACTGCCCGATTACTAAGGGCACTGTATTGTTGAATATCGCCGTTTCGTTGTTGCCGATGTCCGTATTGCAATTCGAAACCAACTGGAAAGTCTGGCAATTCAAGCTTTGGTAAATGCCAACTTCAAGCCCCTGATTCATCTGACAGTTAAACGCCCGAACGCTGATTTGCAAATTGACGCTGCCTGCAATAAATCCGATCCACTGCATGTGGTGGATTTGAGTGGTGCAAAATCCGGGAGGTGCCTGCCCTTGCTGCGGGTCGTCGTTGATCCCGGTAAACCCGTCAATATCGCAGATAATGCAGGCTTCATTACAAAAAGAAGTCATCTCCGGATTGGGTCCGCAAGGCTGAGGTTGGGCTTGAAGCACCCGCAATAAAGAAAAAAGCAAAAAGGCGGTAAGGGTAGTTTTTGTCATAACTGGCAATGTGTCGTCACTTTGTAAAGGCGGCTTATCCGCACTTTGTAAAACACTACGGAAAGCGATAAATATACACCCTTAGCGGGATTAAACCCGATGAATTTACCGGTATGTCTTAGGGGCATTGAATTGATAAGTGTCGCTTTACGCTTACAGCCGCTTCTTCCTACGCGAGAATATCCGGTAGGATGGCTTCGCAGCCATTTGAACAGCATTGATTTTTTTCCTACTTTGCCGCTCAAACAATATATAGTATGAAAACCAATGCTTTGCTGTTCATTCCGGGGTGCTGGGTGCTGTTTTTTATCCACCTGGCAGGTTGCCAACCTGCGCCCCAAAGCCCGGTTGCGCCCAATACAACTGGCGACGAATATTTATTGCTGGCAGAAGACCCTGCCAGTGGCGCGTATGGCTACTACAATCACAAAGGCGAACTCGTTGTCCCTTTCGGCAAATACGCTATGTGCCTGACCGATACCTTTCGTACCCATGCCGTGGTGTTGAAGGAAAAAGACTTTGTGGTCATTGACCGGCAGGAAACCGTGTTGTACCAGGTCTTCAAGTACGATAATGGCCCCGATTTTTCAGCTGACGGCCTGTTCAGAATTGTGCAAAACGGAAAAATCGGATATGCGGATGCAGCTACTTATCAGGTGGTCATTCAACCGCAGTTTGACTGCGCCTTCCCGTTTGAAGATGGCATCGCGAAGGTGAGCAACAACTGCAAAACTGAAAAACAAGGCGAGCACAGCATCTGGAGCAGCGACGATTGGAAGATGATTGACAAGCGCGGAAACATTGTCCAATAAGTCCATCGCTTCACACATTCGTACGGTGCGCCTGTATAAAGCCAAAGAATTGCTGCTGACCACCGACCTGAACATTTCGGAAGTTGCTTATGACGTCGGATTCAAGGATTGAGCCTATTTTCCCGAACCTTTTCAGAAGAATTTGGTTTCCCGCCTACGGAAATACGCAAATAAGGCTTATCTTTAATTCCGTCATTTGACAAAGGTGGGGTAAAAGGCAGGTTTGCAAGGGGCAAATTGGCAGTTTTTACCCCCTTGCCAATTTGCAAACTTGTACCTTATTGAGGTGCTACATTCCTAACTAATTATCTACTTGCTTGGCCACCACCGTCTTCCTCCTCACGCCGCCGTTTACCCAACTCAATACGCCCTACCCCGCTACGGCTTATCTGAAAGGCTTTTTAAACACCAAAAACATCTCCGCGTATCAGGCCGACCTGGGCATTGAGGTCATTCTGGCGCTATTTTCCAAACCAGGGTTGATGCAGTTGTTTGCACAGATCAACAGCAGGCAGGAGGTTTGGTCGGAAAACGCGCAGCGCATGGTGGTGCTGCAAGACTACTACATCCATACCATTGATGAAGTCGTGTCTTTTTTGCAAGGCAAAAACCCTACGCTCGCGCACTTGATTTGTCAGGAGGATTTTTTGCCCGAAGCTTCCCGCTTTGAACAATTGGACGACCTCGAATGGGCTTTTGGCGCAATGGGCACGCAGGACAAAGCCAAACATTTGGCCACCCTGTATCTGGAAGACCTCTCTGACCTGATCACGGAATGCGTGGATCCCCATTTTGGCTTCAGTCGCTACGCCGAACGCCTCGGTCGCTCCGCCAACAGCTTCGATGAACTGTACGAACACCTGCAAGCACCTTACACTTACATTGACGAACTGCTCGTTGCCTTGCTGAAAGACCGCATGGCGGGAGTCGCCCCAAAATTGGTCTGCATTTCCGTGCCGTTCCCCGGCAATTTATACAGCGCTTTTCGCTGCGCCCAATGGATCAAACAACACTACCCCGGCGTAAAAACGGCGATGGGCGGAGGGTTTGCCAATACCGAACTGCGCTCGCTTTCCGAACCGCGGGTGTTTGAATTTTTTGATTTTATTACTTTAGACGACGGCGAAGCACCTATCGAACACCTCGTAGAACACGTGGAAGGGAAACGCCCGCTGGAACTACTCAAACGAGCCTTTGCCTTAGCCAACGGCAAGGTCGAATACTTCAATCTTAGCCTTAGCCCCGATTACAAGCAGGCGGAAACTGGTACGCCCGATTACAGCGACCTGCCACTCAACCGCTACATCTCCGTGCTGGAGGTCGCCAACCCCATGCACCGCATGTGGAGCGACGGCCGCTGGAACAAACTCACGATGGCCCACGGCTGCTATTGGGGGAAATGTACGTTTTGCGATATTTCTTTAGACTACATCAAAGTCTATGAACCCGTCGCTGCCCAATTGCTTTGCGACCGCATGGAGGAATTGATCGCACAAACCGGTCAAAACGGCTTCCATTTTGTAGACGAAGCCGCCCCGCCGGCTCTGATGCGCGCTTTGGCCTTAGAGATCATCAAACGCAGGCTCACCGTGGCCTGGTGGACCAATATCCGCTTTGAAAAAAGCTTCACCCGCGACCTCTGCCGGCTGCTCCAGGCTTCCGGCTGCATTGCTGTTTCCGGCGGCTTAGAAGTAGCTTCCGATCGCCTGCTCGCCCTGATTGACAAAGGCGTGACGGTGGCTCAGGTGGCCCGCGTGACCCGCAATTTCACGGAAGCGGGCATCCTCGTCCACGCCTACCTGATGTACGGTTTTCCTACCCAAACCGCGCAGGAAACCATAGATTCTTTGGAAATGGTACGCCAATTGTTTGAACAGGGCGTCATTCAGTCGGGCTTCTGGCACCAGTTTGCGATGACGACCCACAGCCCCGTGGGCATGTACCCCGAAAAATTTGGCGTCGTGCGCGAAAACCTGACCGAAGGCAGTTTCGCCAACAACGACCTCGTCCACAACGACCCCACCGGCACCGACCACGACGGCTTCAGCTACGGCCTAAAAAAATCGCTGCTCAATTACATGTACGGCATCTGCTTCGAATACCCGCTCCAGGACTGGTTCGATTTTAAGGTGCCGCGCACGAAAGTGCCCGCAAATTACATCGAAATGGCGCTGGGGGAGGCCGAATCGGAGTTCCTAAAACCCACCACTAAAATCGCATGGCTGGGCATTGCGCCGGCCATCAGTTATTTCAGCAAAACGAAAAAAGGCCAGCAATGGGACATGGCGACGCTTTCTTTCCACACTAAAAAAGAAACCCTCGAAATCAAACTCGACAAAGCTCAGGGCGATTGGCTGGCTGGCTTTTTGCCGGAAATTGCTCCGGCTTCCGGAAAGTTGTGGACGTTCCAGGAGGTGCAGGCCGGGTACGAAGCAGCAGGGCTGGGGGAGTTCGAAGCGTTTTGGTATGGGAAGTGGATGACGAGGTTGAAGGAGATGGGGTTGGTGGCAATTTGAAGCGACATCTCGCCGCCCTAAAGCGGCAGGTGTCGTCTCAATTTTTGCGAATATCGTTCCAAATATCATCGAGCAGCAAGACATCAAGCACACCGGTGTCAGATACGTAGTTGGAAGCGCTGCTTAGAGCTTGCTGGTCAAGTATTTTGTAGCGAATAATCGCCTGGAGGCTTGGCTTTCCGTGTGGTGCCACTCCCTTATCACGGCGCTCATCCCGATCCCGGTCGGGACGGAAGACAAGCCGCGACGGATTGCAAATCCGTGTTTCTATGGTTTAGCCAAGAAATATTGATAATTTTTTTGATACATAATTTCATTTCGGATGAGGGCAAAAATTCGCAGAATAATCTTATTGCTAAGAGCATTTAAGATGGCCATTTTGGGTTTGCCTTGTTCGATTTTTCGATCATAGTCTTGACGAAGTTCTCCTTTGGTTGTCAAGATGGATCTGGCGGCAAGGTGCAGCAAAGTTTTTGTAACTATCCAGCCGCCCCTAAATACTTATGATTTCCGACCCCGGAGAGTAGGCTGTCCAAAGGGCGAAAATTTATCTTGCACATTTCAATTGAAAAACGATTCATAAAATTGTATTAATTGGTTGAATATCAGTAATTTGTATCTTCGTTTGGGGCAATCATTTTTGAAAGAAATTTTTACTAAAAATAATCTCTGTGGGAGGTGCGAAATTGTACTTATTTGGGAATCAACCCATTAAATTTGAAAGATAAAGATACTTTTACAAAAAGTGCAAAAGTTTTTTTTTGATTTGGACAACCTACCCGGAGAGGTCAAAGGTTTGTAGAAATGCATCGGGTTGACCTTAATTCCCGACCTCGGAGAGGTCGAACGTTTGTTTCAACGCTATTTTCTGCAAACCTTCGACCTCTCCGAGGTCGGGAAAACATTGAAATGCTACATTTCTACAAACCTCTGATCTCTCCGAGGTCGTATGGCAAAAAGCATTTCAAAGCGGCTGGATAGTTACAATCTGGGCAAGTGGTGGCCGTTCAGGCAAGTGTCGGAAGTAAACATAGTCAGCCTTATAGCGGGCTGCTCCTTCGAGGGCGATGATCTTGTCAATGTAGAACGGTTCGTTTTTGTCGTACTTTTTATAGTTAAGTACTTGGTCGTCATAATGTACGTGCACTAGGTTCTCAACCTGTTTTCCGCTGGGGGTCAGCATTTCAAGTAGTTGGAAACTTGTATTCAAGTGCGACATTGGGCAACAAGCGTATGGTGAACTTATGGCAAAGCTAATAGAAATCTTTCAAAATACAAACAAATTGTTTTACACAAAAATTTGTTTCTATAGGACATTTCCCTGCTTGCGCAGAGGCGGCGGCCTCGCGGGTCTTATCCTTTCAGATTTCACCCGCTTTTTGGTCTACTAACTGAAGTTGGTGACCACAAGCTCCTGCCAAACCGCCGCGCCACTCAACACCTCTCCTCCGAACAGAGTTCGGCGGTACGTTGCCTTGCAAACAATACGGATCAAAAGCCAATAATGGTTTTTTTGTACCCTTTTCAAGGCAGGCCATAAAACAACAAAGCCCGCATTGTCAAGACAATGCGGGCTTTGTACGAATGAACTTTAAAAATGTTAGCGGTCCGGACGGGACTCGAACCCGCGACCCCCTGCGTGACAGGCAGGTATTCTAACCAACTGAACTACCGAACCAAATTGTACTGCGAGAACCTATGTTCTTTTAGCGTGTGCAAAGATACGCTTGTATGAGAGAATAAAGCAAGCATTGAGGAAAAAAAGTTTCATTTTTTTTCTCCCCGGTCAATAACTAACACCTTATTGCTAACTTTGCCCTTCGCACTTGAGGCTGGTTTAAAACCTCTTATCGGCTTCGCGCCCCGACTATCGTCAGGGCTCGGGCATAAAACAACAAACACATGGTCTTTCTGGAATTTGAGAAACCTTTAGAAAAGTTGTACGAGCAACTTGAAAAGATCAAACAAGTGGGTGAAGAAGGAGCGGTGGATGTGACGGAAATGCTCAAAGAACTGGAAAACAAAATAAAAACCACGCGTAAGGAAATCTACGGAAACCTGAGCGGCTGGCAAAAAGTGCAGCTGTCGCGGCATCCGGAGCGCCCGTATACGCTGTATTACATCAGCCAGATGTGCAAACGGTTCGTGGAGTTGCACGGCGACCGCTGTAGCCAGGACGACAAAGCCATCGTGGGCGGCTTGGCCAGCTTAGACGGCCAAACGGTGGTCATTCTGGGCCACCAGAAAGGCATCAACACCAAAATGCGGCAGTACCGGAATTTTGGAATGGCCTATCCGGAAGGTTACCGCAAAGCCCTGCGCCTCATGAAAATGGCCGAACGCTTCAACTTTCCCGTCATTTGCCTGATAGATACCCCCGGCGCTTTTCCGGGCATCGAAGCTGAAGACCGCGGTCAGGCCGAAGCCATTGCGCGCAACCTGTTTGAAATGGCGCAGCTTCGCGTGCCTTCTATCTGCGTCATCATTGGCGAAGGAGCTTCCGGGGGTGCCATCGGCATCGGCGTGGGCGACCGGGTGTTCATGCTCGAAAATACCTGGTATTCTGTGATTTCCCCCGAGTCGTGTTCTTCCATTTTATGGCATAGCTGGGATTACAAGGAACAAGCCGCAGAAGCGCTGAAGTTGACGGCCGACCACATGTTTGAGAACAAACTCATTGACGGCATCATTAAGGAGCCGGTTGGCGGGGCGCATTCCAACCCGGAGGAAATGGCGAAGCTGTTGAAAAAACAGATCAAAAAGGCGCTCTCTGAATTGATTGACATGAACCCGGACGAACGCATCGAAGCCCGGATCAATAAATTTGCCAGCATGGGCGTTTATGATCTGGCTTTACCGGAAGAACCTGCGCCGCCGCCGCCTGCACGAAAGAAATAAGAACGAGTTACGGCCCGATGTATCCTGGAAGTCGCCTGCGCCGGAAAAAGTGCAGGAAAACATAAACTTTTCAATTATGATACCTCAGCATATTCGCATGGCGGCACATCGCTACTTTTTGGAAAAACGCCTGCGCACCAGACCTAAGCTGTCTTCCAGAAAACCGGTTAATTTGGATTCTTGCCAAACCATTGGCCTGTTGTTTGACGCAACAGAGCCGGCTACGCGCGAAACCGCCCTGCGCTATGCGCAAAAGTTAAAAGAGCGCGGCAAACGGGTGCAAATGATGGGCTTCTACCTGCAAGACCAGCCGGAAGACAGCTCCAGCCTGCCGTTCCTTTCCTTCGGGAAAAAGCAGCTCAACTGGGCGATGTGCCCGAAAAGCCCGGATGTGGAGGCCTTTATGGATCAAAAGTTCGATATGCTCATCAACCTCGATACGCAGGCGAAAGTTGTGGCCACCTACATCGCGGCCTTGTCGCAGGCAAGTTTTAAAGTCGGCCCGGAAATGGACAGCGGGTGGTATTTCGACCTGATGATAGACGTTTCCCGGCGGCCATCCCTGGCGCACTTCATCGAGCAAATGGAATCGGTGCTTAAAAAAACAAACGCAAAGCATGTCCCCATCGAAGTTTAGAGGCACCGGCGTTGCATTAGTGACGCCGTTTCGCGAAGACAAGGCGATTGATTATCCGGCTTTGGAAGGGATCATCGGCCACACCATTGCCGGCAGGGTGGACTACCTGGTTTGTCTGGGCACGACCGGCGAAGCCATTACGCTGAGCGCGCAGGAATGCCGGGAGGTACTGGATTTTACCATCAAAGTTGTGGCAGACCGGGTCCCCATTGTAGCGGGGTTTTTCGGCAGCAACCATACGGCGCGGCTGGTAGAAGAGTTGCAGGATTACAATTTTCAGGGGGTTTCTGCTATTATGTCGAGCAGCCCTTCTTACAATAAACCCAACCAGGAAGGCATTTTTCAGCACTATATGGCGGTGGCAGCAGTTGCGCCATTGCCGCTGATCATTTACAATGTGCCGGGCAGAACTGCCTCCAACGTCAGCGCCGATACGCTGGTTCGTTTGGCCAACAGCAGTTCCAAATTCATTGCCGTGAAGGAGGCAAGTGGTGATCTGGTGCAGGGGATGCAAATTCTGAAACACAGACCGGAGGGTTTTTTGGTCATATCGGGCGATGACCCGCTCACGCTCCCCTTGCTGGGATGCGGTGCCGATGGGGTCATTTCGGTCATTGGCAATGCCTATCCCGCCGAGTTTTCGGGGATGGTGCGTGCTGGACTTCGGGGCGATTTTGAAACGGCGCGCAGGTTGAACGATGCGCTGTTGGACATACACCCCTGGTTGTATACGGAAGGCAATCCGGCAGGCATCAAAGCGGCCTTAGAAATATTGGGCTTTTGCGGTCGTCAGGTGCGTCTGCCGTTGGTTCCACTATCGGAAGCGACCAAAGCAAAGTTGCAACAGGAAATGCAAAAAGTGCGCGCAACAAGCTCGCGCGTGTCTGTTTAACCCCCTTCTCTCATCACATAAAACCGGCTCGTTTCTGTAATGAACCTTCCTCTAAAATTTGCGCGGCGCTATTTAGCATCCAAAAGATCCACTAATGCCATCAACATCATCACGGGCATTGCGGTCTTCGGCGTATCCATCGGCACTGCCGCGCTGGTTTTGGTGCTGTCTGTGTTCAACGGGTTTGAAGACCTGATCACCGGGATGTACGGCAATTTTAATCCCGACCTTAAAATTATCCCCGCCAAGGGCAAAAATTTCCCTGCCGACTCCTTGATGCTCAGCAATATAAGAAGTACGGAGGGCGTGGCATTCGCTGCTCAAACCGTGGAGGAAGTGGCCTTTTTTTCTTACAAAGACAACCAGGAAGTCGGCATCCTCAAAGGCGTGGACAGCAGCTACAACAAGGTTGCCAAAATGGATTCCTCCATCTGGAACGGGCGTTTTCAACTGGAGGACGGCAAAGTCAAAATGGCCGTGCTGGGCATAGGTATGCACAACAAGCTGGGCATCAACATCAACGACCCTTTTACGCCCATTGCGGTGTACATGCCCAAGCGCCAGGAAACGGGGCCATTGGAAAACCAGTTTCGCGAGCGGTTTACCTATCCGGCGGGCACTTTTGTGATCCAGCAGGATTTTGACAACCAATACGTCATTACTTCGATTGAGTTTGCGCGCGATTTGCTGGGCTTCGACGACGAAACCAGCGCCATTGAGTTGAAAGTCAAACCCGGCGCGAGCACTCCGGCAGTCAAACGGGCTTTGAAAACCCTAATGGGAGAAACCTTCATCGTTAAAGACCGCTATGAACAGGAAGAGGCATTTTTTCGTTTGATGAAGATGGAGAAATGGCTCAGTTTTGCCATTGTGAGCCTGATGATGCTGATGGTTGCTTTCAATATCGTGGGGGCACTTTGGATGATCGTGCTTGAAAAACAAAAAGACATTGCCATCCTTAAATCTATGGGCGCCTTAGACAATACGGTTCGCAACATCTTCCTGGCAGAAGGGCTTTTGCTCTGCGGACTTGGGGTAGTGGTGGGTTTTATTATTGCCATTGTAGTGGTGATCCTTCAAAAAACGGTCGGCATCATCACCATTCCGGGCGATTTTATCATTGAGGCATACCCGATCAGTACGCGGGTTTTTGATTTTTTGGTCGTTGCGCTGACGGTCATGTTCATCGGATTGCTGGCTTCGCTGCCGCCTGCTATGCGGGCGAAGCGGGTGCCCACGCTGATGCGGGAGGAATAGACACCGACTCTAAAGAACAGACACCGGCTAAAAATAGCAGACACCGGACTTTAAAGACAGACACTAATTATGGAAGATTGGGAACTTGATTTTGAATGGTTAAAAGTGCGGCATTTTGTACAGGATGTTTTTAAAAAAGAAACCCTGCCCGACCTGAACGCGGTGTTGTTTCTGATCGGAATTCAGGAGCTGGGTCGCTGGCAAGCGGCCTTTAGCAAAGAAGAAAAACAGGATTTGATGCACATCGCGGTTTGCAAATTGCTGAGCTACGATGGGTTTTTTGAATTTGTGGGGCGGGACGCCGATGGCTGGCCGCATTGGAAAGCACTGAAACCCGCCGCAATAAGAGGCGTTGAAGAACAGGAAGCTTTGCTGAAAAGCAGGGCCATCCGCTATTTCAAAGAGCTGGAGGCAGAAACGGCTTCGTTCAAAGAAAAAGATGCATAAAAGCTTGGAAACCAACTAATACATAATAAACCATGAATCGCTTAACGACAATACTCTTGTTTGGTCTTTCACTTGCGCTGCTTTCTTGTGGGAACAAAGAAAATACGCATGCTGTGATCGAAACGAGCTTTGGGAACATCAAAATTATGTTGTACAACACGACGCCCAAGCACCGCGACAACTTCATTAAACTCGCCGAAGATGGTTTTTATGACAGCCTCCTGTTTCACCGCGTCGTCAGCGCGTTCATGGTTCAGGGGGGCGATCCCGACTCGCGTAACGCCGCTCCGGGTGCCATGTTGGGCACGGGCGGCCCCGGGTATCAGATAGATGCAGAGATTGGGGCGCCGCATTTGCGCGGTGCGGTGGCTGCTGCCCGCAACAACAACCCGCAAAAGATGTCGTCCGGCTCACAATTCTACTTAGTCCAGGGGCAAAAGATTGACGACAACTACTTAGATGAAACCGAGCGCCGCCAAAATATCCGTTACAGCCCCGAACAACGGAAGTTGTACAAGGAGATCGGAGGAACGCCGTTTTTGGACAATGACTATACCGTTTTTGGTGAAATTGTGGATGGCCTGGATGTTTTGGATAAAATTGCGGCGGTTCCAACCGACGCGGGCAACCGCCCTTTGGAGGATGTCCGCATGAAAGTCCGCATCTTAAAGTAAGATTTCTTTTCTTTGCACGCGTTTATGCCAGAACATGAATCATCCCGGATGTTTCAGCATACACGTTAAATAACCCAAATTTACATTTTTCATGGTTCAGCGAATTTACCTTTTGTTGGCAGGCGCGATGCTGCTTTTTGGATGTAACCGGCCCATCGCCCGCTTTACGCATTCGGGACCCGTTATGGCACCCGCAGCGATTCAGTTTTCCAACCAATCAGAAAAAGCGGAGCGCTACGAATGGCATTTTGGAGATGGCAATACGTCAACCGAAAGCGCGCCATCGCACGAGTACAAGTCTTCCGGCTTCTATACGGTGGAACTCAAGGCAATTCAGGGTAAAAAATCAAAAACGACCAAGAAGGAGCTGAGCGTCAAACCGCCCAACAAATGTTTGGTGGAAATTGAGACGGATTATGGCACCATGCTGGTTGAGTTGTTTGATTCGACGCCCAAACACCAGGAAAATTTCGTGAAACTGACCGAGGAGAAATATTTTGACAGCCTGCTATTTCACCGCGTCATCAACGGCTTCATGATTCAGGGTGGCGACCCGGATTCAAAGCGCGCTAAACCTGGCCAATCATTAGGTTCCGGTGGTCCTAATTACACCGTTCAGGCTGAATTTGCGGACACGCTCATTCACCTGAAAGGCGTTTTGGCGGCAGCCCGCCAGGGTGATCAGGTCAATCCACAGAAGCGCTCTTCCGGTTCACAGTTTTACATCGTCCACGGAAGGCCGGTGAACAGCCAGACCTTAGACCAGTTGGAATCGCAAAAAGGCAAACGATACAGCACCGCCCAGCGACAGACCTATGAGGCAACTGGAGGCACGCCATTTTTGGATTGGGAATACACCGTTTTTGGAAGGGTCATAAAAGGATTAGAGGTCATTGATGAAATCGCTGCGGTACAAACGGACAACCGGGATCGCCCCGCTAAGGACGTACGCATGAAGATTCGGCTGATCAAGTAACCGCAACTATCAGGATATGCAGGAACACAAAATACTCGGTATTGATGTTGGTGCCTCCGGGATGAAAGGTGCCATCGTGGACGTGAAAACAGGGAAACTGATCGCAGACCGCCAACGGGTGGACACGCCCAAACCCGCAACGCCCGAGGCAATGGCAGTCGCTTTTGCAAAACTTGTTGAAATGCACAATGGCTACAAAGGCGCAGTGGGCTGTGGGTTTCCTTCGGTCGTGAAAAATGGCGTTTCCCTCACGGCATCTAATATTGATCAATCCTGGATTGGCGTCAATATCGAGCAAATTTTTTCGGAAGCCTGCGGATGCCCCGTTTTTGCCACCAACGACGCCGACGCAGCGGGAATAGCAGAAATGACTTTCGGCGCGGGTAAAGGTCAGAAAGGAACAGTGTTGCTCATTACTTTAGGCTCCGGAATCGGAACGGCTCTTTTCCTGAATGGGAAATTGGTAACGAATACCGAATTTGGCCATATCCTGCTCCACAACATGATCGCTGAACGTTATGCAGCCAGTTCGGTAAAAGAAAAAGAAGGACTCTCCTGGAAAGAATGGGGTGGCCGGATTAATGAATATCTCTGCTACATCGAACGGATCCTGTCCCCCGACCTCCTCATTATAGGCGGAGGCATTAGTCGGGACTTTGAAAATTATCGGCGTTTTATTACGACTTCAGCCCGGGTCACGCCTGCTCAATCGCTCAACGCCGCCGGAACGGTAGGCGCAGCGCTGCATGCACATAAATGTCTTAAAAAACTACAAAAAGTCTAAGAGCTTGTTTGGGTTTTCGTGATCGAGCGAGGGCGAGGAAATTTTGTTTTAGACAAAGCGGATTTTGCAGACGTAGCCGGCAGCTACGGCGAAAAAATCCAATGCCGTATAAAATAAAATTTGCCGTCCGTAGCCGATTGACGGAAATCCAAACAAGCTCTAATTCCCGCCGTCATTACGGGCGAAAGGTCTTTTTGCTCAACCGTAGGGTCTTCAATACATTGTTTTGTTCGTCGAGTAGCCCAACCAAATAAATTCCCGAAGGAATATCGCTGATGTTGTAGCGCCGGCCATTCGCAGCGTCGAAGGTGCGCACTTTTCGTCCGATCAGGTTGTAAAGCACCACTTTGTAAACTAAGTTGTTGTTCACCAGTTCGAAATAGTCTATGGCCGGATTGGGGAATATTTTTAAGTCAATTTTATTCGTCACCTCCGACGTATAACTCATGCTCTCCACGACCGTAGAAAAAGAAATCGAAGAAAGGATCGTTTCCAGTTTGCCGGTTTGCGAAATGTCAATGTCAAAAACGCCCGTTCCTGCCGTTCTGTTCGGGAAAATATGCAGCAGGAGGTCGAAGGACGCGCCGGGTGCCAGGGTCACTGGCAGCAGGATGCCGGCAGCAGGATCGTAATTGGTGTTGAAAGCAGGCAGGTAGCAGGAGTTTTTGTCGCAAACCTGCGTTTCCCACTCAAAAGGCTGGTTGATGACCGTCCGGTTCCACTTGAGCGAAATGTTATGGTTGCTGGTATTGGTGATTTTGGAGCGCAATTCGAGGCTTAGAGAAGCATCGCGCAAGTCGGTAATGAATTTTTTTTCTACCGAAGTAGAACTGACCGACACCGGGTTTTGCGCATGGGCGGTGCAGATTAACAACGGAATATATAACAAATGTAGTAGTCGTCTCATCATCGTTCATTTTATCCACGGGTTCACAAAGTGGCTATTGGTGTCACAAAGGTACGACCCGGAACGGGGTACTGTCAATGCCGTTAAGCCTTATTTAACCTTTGTGCTATCGGTGTACGACAAATACCTTGCCAAGATGCCCGGAGTCGGTTGTTAAACGCAGTTGGTAAGCGCCTTCTGCCAGATTTGTCGTGCTGAGGCTGATTTCGCTTGCGCCGGCTGGCAGGTCATAAACGGCAGGTTGTCCCATCATGCGCCCGGAAATGTCAAAAATGCTGACTGCAATCTGCCGGGCTGCCGGCAACTCCACTCTGCAATACAACACATCCCCCTGCACAGGGTTCGGATAAATCTTTGCATCCAGGCTCAATTCCGATACATCCACGGCTGCCACGGCGATTTCCTGGACGTAAACCGGTTCGCGGTATTCCACCGTAAAGAGGCCGCCAGATACCAAAAGATTGCCCTGCGCATTTTTGATCCGGTAATACCCGTCTCCATAATCACAACAGATGCCATCGCCGTAATCGTCCAGCAAGCGCAGGTAATAGCATCCTTCCACCGGAACCGTTATATATTTGGAAATAAACTGATGGTTGCCATACGCGCCGGGATCTGAAGGAGTAGCATATTGAGTGCCGCCACCGTTGGCGCCTACATTTTCATTCCCGCCGTGATCGTATGCCACCCCTTGATTATCAATGAGTTCCCAATAGGTTTCATAGCCGAAAGCATCCGTTTTTAATTCCACTTTAAGGGTCATGGTGTTGCAAACGGGCGGATTGCTGAACGCAACCTCCGTGCTGTCATTCTCCGCCCACTGGTCTGTTGTGCCATTTGGGCTGGCGCTGAAAATCCGGATCAGGTTTGTACCTGCGGCAGCAGGCATGAACGCGACGGAAGGCAGCGTTACCTCGACCCACTCGTATGTTTCCAGCGAGCCGTACCATGCGTACTGCTGCATGGAGCCATTATTCACCTGATAGTTGACCTGAAGGCTGTTCAGGATTGCATTGCCCTCGTTTCGGATACGCAAAGCTGGCGCCACCTCCGAATTGCAAATGACCGGATCGGACTTGGCGTACAGCAAGCCGGCATTGATGTCATGCGGCATGATAAAATCCGGCGTCACCGAAATGCCGTTGATGATTTCCTGATGCCCTTCTGAAATAAATACGGCCAACCGCAGATTGGCCATCTCTAAAGGGATATCGCGGATGTCAGCCGGCAAAGCGTAGGTATATTGTCTACCTTCAAAATAACCGGCAGTAGTGGTGCCAATGGCTTGCCCCCATTGCCCGGTCACAAGGTGTCGGAGCACATGGTTGTGGTCGTAAAAATCGCCGGTAGCCCCGCCGATTTGCGAGCCGGCGATATGATTCTGCACCAAAGCGACATGCAAAAAGTTGGTGGGGGCTGAACTGGAAGCCGTGTAATAAAACTCCAGATTTACCGTGAGTAAACCAGCAGCCACATCAATGGTTGCTTCGGCGGCAATATTAACCGGTGAAGGTTCTGCAAGGGTTTGATTGACTGCATTTTGCCAGTGGGCGCGGTTCATTGCGGTATTACCCGGCACGCCTTGCTGAAGTCCGGGGAAAACATGGCGGTTTACGGTTCCGGCAGGATAGCCATTGAGGCCGGTTTGTCCGGCCAGTGCTGCACCATATTCAGTCCGAAAATCAGGATCTCCCATTGCTGGCGCTGCATATTGACCACTGTGGATGCTGATGAGTACGACGTCGTTTGGCGTATTGTTGAGGATTTCACCGGCGATTTGGTGGCCCTGCGGGCAATAGCTACAATAGATGCCGTCATAGATTTCAAGTACGGCATTTTTGTTTTGGGGCAAAGTGCTGACGGGCGGTGCCTGGGCGGATAACCGAAGGGAGAAAAAGCCCGCAAGGATTGCGACGGCCCACGCCCTGGCGAATAATTTACAGCAAAATACCTCCACGTGATTCAATATTTAAGGTTCTGTTGCAAATGTACGGCCTTCCGGGAGAAAAGACGAAAGCCGGATCAATGCAAATCTTCTTTAGCAAATTAGAGGACAAAACAAGGCCCCGTAAACATAGCCGCTGCTGCCAGCCTGGCACAGGGTGCGCCCTTTGCTAACCAATTCGTAACCTGGATATGCGCCAATAAAGCCGGTTCCGCAGGTAACGAGGATTATCCTGTCAGGATTTTATAAGGATCAAACGCTTTTCTAATAAAAAATATGCTTACTTTGCTTGTGCAATATTGCAAGAAGGAAATCCCTCTATGAAGGCCATCATTCCGGTTGCCGGTGCCGGCACACAACTCCGCCCTTTAACGTATACGCAGCCCAAGCCCCTGATTCCGGTGGCTGGCAAGCCTATTATTTCTTTTATTATTGACCAGTTGGAAGCAGTCGGCATTCAAGATTTTGTCTTTATAATCGGCTACCTCGGAGAAAAAATCAAAGCTTACGTAGAACAAAATTACCCCCACCTCAACACGGCGTTCGTGGTGCAGGAAAACCGGCTCGGATCGGGGCACGCCATCTGGACGGCTAAAGCGCTTTTTGCAGACGCCGATGAGGTTTTTATCTTTTTTGGGGACGCCATTGTAGATGCTGATTTTCAGAAAATTATAGCGCATCCCAATTCCTGCCTTGGCGTTAAAAAAGTAAACGATCCACGCGAATACGGCGTGGCGGAATGCAGCAAAACGGGGCTCGTGCGGCGTGTGGTGGAAAAGCCGCGCATTCCAAAATCGGATCTTGCCTTAGTCGGATTCTACAAAATCAAAGAAGTGGCTTCCTTAGTTGAAGCCCTGGATTACAACATAAAAAATAACATTCGCACCGAAGGAGAGTTTCCGCTCACCGATTCGCTGATGCGCATGATCACGCGCGGAGCGAAATTGCATGCTTTTCCGGTGGACAACTGGTTCAATTGTGGCAAAAAAGAAGTATTGCTGGAAACCAACGCCATCCTGCTCGACCGCGAAGGCTATGCTTCTGACAACCTGCCGCCTTTCGACAATTCCATCATCATTCACCCGGTGAGCATCGGTGAAAAATGCTCCATCTCCGACTCCATCGTTGGGCCGCACGTCACCATTGGCAACAATACCCGCATTGCCAACGCCATTATCAAAGACTCCATCATCGGTAATTACGCCTCCATCAAAGAGGTGATTTTGCAACAATCAGTGGTGGGTAATGATACCGCCATTACGGGCCTGCGGCATAGTTTGAATATTGGGGATAATACAGAAATTGATTTTAGTTCGCCGTAGATTCGTTTAATTTGTAAAACGCTTCCTTTGAATCTTTTAGGAGAGATTGTTTCCCGCAAAGTACGCTAAGGTGCGCAAAGCTGGACGCCACCCTTAGCGTCCTTTTCGAGACCTTAGCGCTCTTTGCGGGACATTTTAGACGCAAACGTTTGTATCGTAAACTTTCAATTTCACAACGGAAGGGCGTAAAAAGGTTGCTCGTGGGTTTAAAAGCATTCTTTTTTAGTTACTTAATGGCCGAATTCACGTAAAACTGCAAAGTTTAACTGTATGAACCCGTTCAGGCTCTCTATTATCGTGATGGTCGTATCTTCTTTTTTGGGATGCCAGCATCAGACGACTCAGGAGCAGCCAACAGTAGGGATTTGGGACGAAGAAACCCGACAATTCCTACGCGAATACCTCAGCCAACCTGAATATTATCAGGATCAAGATTTTATAGAATAATTTCTGGATGCAATCTCCCGAAATGACTCAACTGCCACAAACAAGCTGGAGCAAAAAATCCAGGATATAAAAGAAGCAGTTGAAATGGATTCTTTATGCTGTTTATTTGATTGGGAATCAAATGATGGCCTTGGTAAAATGAATCGGATTGAATGTCTCCGCTATCGCATAACGTCCGTATCCACAGGCGTATACCCCAAATGCCGGCTCAGCGAAAGAATCTGCCCTTTGTGGTGAAACTCGTGCGTAATGACGTGGGTAAACAACATGAATGGGCTGGCTGCAATAATTTCGTCGCCGAGGTCAAGTTCTATCGGGGTTAGATAATCTCCTGAAAACCCTGCGATGAAGTCGGCTGCCAGCGTATCAATATCTTTAAAAAGCCGCCTTATTTCCGGTACATTTGAAACAGATTCATAAGCCATAAACGGTCGGTCACGCTTCAAAGCCCGGATACCCAGCCAGCCAATGTAGGTATTGGCATTGTGTACTAGCAAGTTTCGGACACTTCCCCGGCCAAAAGCGGAATTTTCGGTTAAAAAATCTTCCCGGCTCATCGTTTCGCAATAGTCAAGCAGAACGCTTCTGGCGCTTTTGATCAGATCGTATTGTAATTCGAGCGTTTTTTGCATAAGCAAATTGTTGTTACAGCGAAGGAGGTTTACTCACAGTGGACTCAATATGAATTATTTATCAAAGTCTTCATAACCTTTATTCAAATCCTGACTAAAATGAAAAATCCGGTTAATAATGCACGCTTTCCCGGTGAATTCATAGACAATTTTATATTTCCAAATCCGGATGTAATGAAATTTCTCAGGTCAAGCGTATAATAGAGGATCAGGCGGGTCACTTTCAGGATACTTATGCAAACGGGTAATTACAGAAACTATTTCTTTTTTGACTTTTTTCGCTACGTTTTCTGAAGCATTTTCAAGCAGATATTTATAAATCTGTTCAAGGTCTTCTCCTGCTTTAAAATCCCAGCAAACATCGTAGGTTCATCGCTCACACTCCATTTCTAACTTGTTCTTCAAATTCTTCGTGTCGGATAAATTTTCCGGCCTTAACTCGTTGACTGGCAGCTACAACCTCTTCAATGTACGATTTTTCTGTTAAGGGAGTTCCTTCGATAGAACAAGCCACGATCTTAGACTCCTGCATTTTCAGAATCTTATTCAAAATGGAAAAATATGCCTCCAATACAGCCTGGTCTTCAGTATCGTCCTATGATCTCGTGGATAGAATGACGAATTTGTTGCGTAGTCATAGCTGAATGTTTTTACAAAGATAAACCGTTATTCGACGCAAACACATGCCGCTCCGCATGGTAAGAAGACCGCACCAAAGGTCCGCTTTCCACATAATCAAAGCCTTTTGCCATCCCCGCTTCTTTATAAAACGCAAACGTATCGGGGTGTACGTACTCCGCAATCTCTAAGTGCATTTTGGTTGGCTGAAGATATTGTCCGATGGTGAGCACGTCGCAGCCGTGGGCCACCAGGTCGTCCATGACGCGCAGGACTTCGTCTTCCGTTTCGCCCAGACCAACCATGATGCCCGATTTGGTGCGCTGTCCGTAGGCCTTGGTGCGCTGAATTTGTTCTAAACTGCGCTCGTATTTTGCCTGCGGGCGCACTTTGCGATACAGGCGCTCCACGGTTTCCATATTGTGTGAAACCACTTCCTGGCCGCCGCTGATCATGCGTTCGAGCGCTTCCCAGTTGGCTTTCACGTCTGGAATGAGCGTTTCAATGGTCGTTTCCGGTGAAACCGTTTTTACGGCATGCACCGTCTGGTACCAGATTTCTGCGCCGCGGTCTTTCAGTTCATCGCGGTTGACGGAGGTGATGACCGCGTGTTTGACGCCCATCAGAAAAATAGCTTCCGCCACCCGGCGCGGTTCGTCGGTATCATATTCCGTTGGCCGACCGGTTTTCACGGCGCAAAACGAACAGGAGCGGGTACAGGTATTGCCCAGAATCATAAAAGTTGCCGTGCCTGCGCCCCAGCATTCGCCCATGTTCGGGCAATTGCCGCTTTGGCAAATGGTGTGCAACTTGTATTCATCAACGAGGTTGCGTACTTTTTTATAGCTTTCGCCAATGGGGAGTTTTACGCGCAACCAGTTGGGCCGGCGCGAAGAGGATTCTTTTTCAACGATGGGTAAGTCAAGCATAATAATGGCTCTTTTTCCTTAACAACAACGTGTGACGAAGTCAATGGGTTGCCCGCAGCAATCAAAATCGTCAACGCATCAGATGCGTTTGCCGAGCTGCAAAGTTAGGTAAAGGTTGATGAAAAATGCCCGGTTTTCTGCATTGGGAACCAAAGGAGATTCCACCATGATGGGAATTTTTTTGAAGTAGAAATCGACCATGATACCAGCTTCCAGCGCTTTGACAAACTCGTCGTAAGCACCCCAGTCGAAATGCAGAGCCGCTCTGAAGTTGAGACCCGGCACCACCGACAATTGTCCCAAGCCCCTGGTGAAGGCCGAAGAGCCGTAAATCCGGCTGATGTCCAAAAATAAGTCTTCGTTGTCGGGACTATATTTTTCGCTGCGGATATAAAAGTTGTTCCCGCCGTCCGGATCGGTCCGGATCAACTCCAGAAAGTAAGGCTTGAGGATGCCTAAGGAGGGGCCACCAGAATAAACCACGCCCAGCGCCACGCCTTTGCGTTTGGCTTTATCGGAAAGGTAGCGTTTTTCGCCAAAGCCGCCGCGCAGCACATAGAAGTTGTTCTGTTTTCCGAAAATAAAAGAACGCGCAATGCTATTGGCCGCCGGTGCCCGGAAATCGAAGCTTTGGCGGTATTCTTTATGGTGCTTCAACTCCCCGAGTTCGACATTCCAAAAGCGGGTCTGATAATAATTTTTCAGCTTGCCGGAATTAAATCCCAGTGCAATCAAACCATTGGTATGCAGCTTGATGTCGAAAGTGGTTTCTTTTTGATAGACAATCCCGGCCGATCCTTCATCGTAATAATTCTTTCCGGAAGGCAGTTGTTGCTGCGCCAAAACCGGCAGTGCAAACAACAAAAACAGCAATGCAATATTGATTTGAAATTTCATATCCTCTGAATTCTAAGAATGAGTACAGTCAATACAGAAGAATTGTTCACACGTCCACACAAATTGGCGTCACGATATTACGAATTTTAGGATTAACAAACAAGTATGTGGGAAGATGTAAGTCGCGACACCAAATCTTTTTTGGAAAAAAATGGCAACGTGGCTCCTTTGGTGCCGTAACTTGCTCTCCAAAAACACATGATTTATCGCAGATCCAAACTGCTCAGCGCCTTCCCGGATGTTCTTGCCGCAGAGAGTACGCGGCACGGCGGCGTCAGCCCCGCCCCGTACAACTCGCTTAACCTTGGGCTTCACACCGCAGACGACCCCCGAAACGTGCTCGAAAACCGCCGCCGGTTTTTTACGGCTTTAGGCATACCTACAGATACGATAAGTGGCGCCCATCAGATTCACGGAGACCGTATTTTAAAGGTGGAAGCACCGGGACTGCACGAGGGCTACGATGCTTTGATCACACAAAAAAGGGGCTTGTTTGTAACGGTCGGCATCGCCGATTGTACGCCAATTCTGATCTATGACGCCGGGCAACAAGCGGTGGCCGCGGTTCACGCCGGCTGGAAAGGCACGGCGCTTGCGATTGTGCACAAAACCTTAGACGCCATGCAGGCCGCATTCGGAACCCGGGCTGCCGATTGTTATGCCTGGATTGGAACCTGCATTGACGAATGTTCCTATGAAGTGGGGGAGGAGGTTGCGCAACATTTCGATCCGGCCTTTAAAACCTGGGATGAAACCTGCCGGAAGTTTACGGTTGACCTGAAATCGGCCAATAAAGCCTTGCTGCTCGGATGGGGCATTCCCGACGCGCAAATCGAAGTATCACCTTATTCTACGGTGCTGGATCCGGAAGACTATTTTTCGCACCGTCGGGAGCACGGAATTACCGGGCGCATGATGGCTCTTATTGGAATCCGATAACTGGTTGGGAGCTAAAGCCTCCCGGTAGAATTGCATTTATCCGCATCTCCTTTGGTTTAACGCCATACCACACGTTTCCATTTTGCCGTTAATTAGTAACTTTGTGCGCCCGAACCGAGCGTGCGGGCACATCCATCACACAAACTTTAACAGTGAAAAAGATAGGTTTAGTTTTCCTTGCGACATTGATTTCATTTCATATTCTGGCACAGAAAGGCTGGGAAGCAGGCCCCTGGGTCGGTGCTTCCTGGTATTTTGGCGACCTGAACACCAGCTATAATTTAGGTACGCCCGGCCTTGCAGCGGGTATCCTGGCGCGTTATAATTTCAACGAGCGCCTTGCCCTCAAATTTTCAGCGGGCGTCGGTAAAGTCGAAGCCGACGACGCTCGTTCCGGAAACATTTTCGAACGTGCCAGAAACCTGAGTTTTGAGTCTTCCCTTGTGGACGTTACGGCACAATTCGAGTTTAGTTTTTTGCCCTACATCCACGGTAGCAAGAAAAATTACTTTTCTCCCTATATTTTTCTTGGACTCACCGGGTTTCACTTCAATCCTAAGGCGCGGCTCGGCGACGAGCTCTATGAACTGCGCGCACTGGGCACCGAAGGCCAGTTCAAAGGCGAAGAATATTACAGCGTTCATGGAGGGTTAGCTTTCGGAATGGGCATGAAGCTCGACCTGAGCTACGAATGGAGCCTTAACGTTGAGCTGGGCGTACGGCAATTGTTTACCGACTATTTAGACGATGTGAGCACCGTCTACCCCGATAGAAGCGACCTGCTGAAAGCACGCGGTGAAATTGCCGTGGCACTTTCCGACCGTTCCATTGCGATCCCCGGCGCCAACGACGGCCCCATCGGAGAAGAAGGCCGCCAGCGGGGCAACAGCACCAATAAAGACGCCTATGTCATTGCCAATATTGCGCTGGTGTACTATTTTGGGGACTTGCGCTGCCCTGATTATGGCAAACGCAAACGTAAAAATTAATGGCTGCCTGTAAAATCCGATAGCTACCTTAGGCTTGACCCCCCAAAACGGTTACTTTGAGAGTAGGCTCCCGTTTTTGGGTCTTCGCATGCCTTGCGCTCGAACTTTACAGTCGCGACACGCTCCTAAATGGGAAACGAGTCAACAGAAAAAGAAATAATCCACACCGGGCTTGAAGACCCGATGTTCCAGGAATTGCAAAATTTCGGCCTGTCCGTCCGGCGCGGCCACTGCGATCAGCCACTGCGGGTGCGTCAGTTCCGAAATGCTCCGGAAGTCTTTCAATTCAGTTTCATATAGCCGGACGCCCCATTTGGCGGGGTTGTTGCACACCCAGTGGAACGGAATGCGGTTTTCAGAGAGCCGGTTTGCAATTTGTTTTCCTTTTTTTCCGGCGCCCCATAGCACCAGCGGGCGGGCGGGGTTGTAGTCAAGTTCCAGAAAATAGGGCAATTTCAGGTCGAAATAACTTTGGTTGGCATACTGTGGTTCATTTCGCGACGCCCTGCTGCTGTGATCCCGCCAAAAGTGCAGCGTTTCCTGCGCCGCTACGATCCGGAAGCCAGCCTTGTAAAAGCGAAAACACAGGTCGTAATCTTCAGGATAGGTTTCCGCCTCAAAAGCGCCGCATTGCAGCAGGTTTTCCCGAAACGCCATCCAGCAGGGAGATGGAAGCACACATTCCTTGTAAATCGCTTCATAGGGGTGCCCCGTGCGCATCAAATCGTTCAGCCAATCCTGATAGCGCAGGTAACCGTCGCCCAGAACGGTGTCAGAAAAATAAGCCACCCGGGCAGTTGCGATGTGGCCGGGGCCGGCGTTTTGCAACAGGGCGCTGAGGCGTTCTAATTTTTGAGGTGCCATTCGGTCGTCTGCATCCATGCGCGTGAGGAGCGCACCCCGGCTTTGCGAAAAAGCCAGGCGCAGCGCCGAAGGAATACCACGGTTTTGCCCGTTCCGATTGACGCGAATCCGGGGGTCGCGTTGCGCAAAGTGCTCCAGCAGGGCTAAACTGTCGTCTTCCGAGCCATCGTCTACCGGCAGCAACTCCCAATGAGGATAGGTTTGCCCGAGGATTGACGCTATGCAGGCTTCTAAATAAGAGCCGGCGTTCCGAACCGGCATAAGGATGCTGATAAGGGGATTAACCATTACACAAGTTTAAAATCAGTGTACCAGCACAATTTTCGCCACCGCAGAATCGGGGTCACCAAAGCCGGAAAACCGCGGACTGCTGGAACTGAAAACAAGGTAAACTCCCGTGGCTGCACGTTGTCCGTTGTAATTGCGGCCATCCCAAACGGCCTGCCCGCCCAAGGCTTTCGTTTCATAGACCAACCGACCGTGAATGTCCGTGATTTTTACAGCGGCATCGCGGGCAAGACCCCGAATGGCAATGGGGCCATCGTAATCGGAATACACCGGATTTGGGTAAACTTCGATGTTGGCGCTGTGAACCCGGTTGCCTTCGATGGCGTCGCTTTGAAAAGAAAGTACGCCTTTCAGGGTAGAAATGAAGACCTCCCCTGTTTTTTGATTCACGGCAATGCTCTGAATCGTATTGTCAAACAAGGGAGAATTGTCAACGGTAAAACGGGCAATCTGCTCGAACCCGTCTGCTGAAATCAGGAAAATGCCGTTTTCCGTACCGATCCATTTGCGGTTGGCGCCATCTACGGCAATGGTTTTGACGTTTTCAGTTTCGAGCAGGTAAGCGCCAAATCCGTCAACCTCCACGATCGGGCGGGTGCCTCGGCAACTGGTGTCAAACGCATTGGAACCGCATTCAAAAATCACAACTCCTTCGGAAGTGCCGACCCATACATCGCCATCCAGATCAGCGACGAGGCAATTGATCGAATTGGTGGGCAAGCTGCTGTTGGACGTAGTGAAGCTCCGGCAGCGGTCGTCGGTATCAAGCGCGGCGTCTCCTTCGTCAAAAACCATCATCCCCGAACTGGCACCGGTGACAATCCATTTGTAACCACTCTGATCTACATCCAACTGAAACAATTCGATCTGGTCGCAATTGGCACCAAAACTTTGCCAGGTTCCGTCTTTGCGGAGCACAACAATAGGTTTGTCGTTGATGGCTCGGTGGTTGCTGATCCAAAGGTCGCCTTCTTCGTCAAATGCCAGGCCGCCGATGCGCGTCCGGGATTCGTCTTGAAGCGCAGGTTGAAGGATGGAGTTGTTTTGGTTGTATACCGTCATTTTATCCAGCTCCGGTTCGAATTCGATCAAACCTTCCAGATAAGAGCCAGCGTAAACCTTTCCGGAAACCGGACTGACCGCTACGGAGAGGATGTCGCGCAGGTCGTCGGAGGTGAAACCAGGATCGCTGCTGCCGTCCATGCCGCGCATTTCCTGCCTCGACCAGCGGTTGTAAATCGTCCAGCGGTTGTCAATGAAAGAGGAAAACCCGTCGTCTAAGAACCGGTACCCCAACTGCTGGTTCAGCGCCCCCGAAGCCAGCCAAAACTGGTTGTTTTCGACCGTCATGGCCCAGGCATTTTCCGAATAGGGGGATTCAAAAGAGAAACGGGCGCAGTTTATATCGTCCGAAGGATTGTAGGAAACCCGAAAGTCGCGGTATTCTTCGCCAAACCAGATCCGGCCCTGCTCGTCTTCTACCGCATAATTGGGAATATTGACACAACCGTTCGCGGCGGGCTGGAAAGTACCGTCCGGATTAAAAATCAAAACTTTCCCCGAACCGCATCCGTATTGCGGACAGCGGTACCCGGCCAGCAGGTGTGTGCCTTCCGAAGTTAAAAAATAAATCGTGTGGGTTGCAGCCGGCTCGGTATGCCAGTAGTCGAGTGCGCCGTTTTGTACCACAAACAAAGTATCGTTCACATCAACGATCAGACGCCCGTCAAAACGCACCATCGCTTTAGAGGAGTAGTCGGCAGGAAACCCGTGTGCCGGGCCGAGCAAGGTCCAGTTGCTGAAATCTTCAATATTCCCGTTTGCAGGGGATACCCGGTAAATGCCATCTTCTGTTGCGGCATACAATTCCCCGTTGTGAACCTGTACATTGCGGACTTCCACGTCGGTGAACGTCGTGAAGGAAAACTCTTCTGCCCGGATATTGATTTTTGAGACCCCGTAAGTTGCAGCAAGGTAGATGATCGAATCGTTTTCAATGAAAATGTCATTGATCCGTTTTTCGCCAATGAAATTGGTAAAGTTGCGGATTTGTCGCATCACCGACGTGCCTTCCGGCTTCACCAAATCAATAATGGCGTCTTTGTATACAACGATCAGCACATCGCCGAAGCGGTTGTAGCGGATCATGTTGATGTCGGTATTACTTAAGCCGTTGACTTTAGCCAGAAAATTCGCAGCCTGGTCATCTTTGTCCAAGGAGACGACAGACAACTCGGTCGCGTAATATATTTTGTCGGCGCTCTGTGTGACGAATTGTCCGATGCGGTAAGGCAGGTGTGACCGCCACTGGCCGATGGGTAAAACATTCTGAGCAGAAACGACGACTCCTGAAATCGCCGTCATCAGGGTCAGGAGTAAGATTTTTTGCATACCGATAGTAAGTTTCACTACTTAAAACCTGTCTCCTTTGAAAATATTGTTTCCCTGATAACTTTAGGAACGTGTCGTAAATAACTTCCCAGCTTGGGCGGGATCTTTTTTTATCATGCTTCGTTGCATCGAAAGTCACTTAGCTTAGGCTAAGCTCCCTTCTCGCGCCTCGCCTGATAAAAAAATAGCCTCGCCGAATTCAGGCAACTTATTTACACCACGTTCCTTAAACCCGCTTCGCAAAGCCCGTGACAAGTACAGAATTTACACCTGTTTGGCGTTTCCCGCATAAAACTTGCTGTCTTTTATAACCTTGTGTCTATTTGTCGCGTTTATTCCTTTGCGATTGCTGAATTTTTCAGAATTTAGCCGCCCGATTGATGCCCGCCCTTGCGAGCACGCTCAGGATTCAAACAGGATCAACTATTTATAAAAACAAATCATCATCAACCTGGCTGTCGGCAAGGCTCTCCTGTCGAAACGCTGAATAAAACAAAAAAGGACATGTCCCAGATCAGTTACAAATCAGATGTGGAAGCGGTAGACGCCATGGCGGCTTCTTTCAAAGACCTGCGAAAAGAAATCGGAAAAGTCATTGTCGGACAGGACGAAGTCGTCAAAGCGGTCATTATTTCCTTGTTCAGCAACGGACATAGCCTGTTGGTTGGCGTACCCGGATTGGCAAAAACACTTTTGGTCAGCACCATTTCAGATGTATTGGAGCTTGATTTTAAACGCATCCAGTTTACGCCCGACCTGATGCCGACAGACATTACGGGTTCGGAAATTTTGGGCGAAGATCGCCATTTCCGGTTCAACCGGGGGCCAATTTTTGCCAATATCGTATTGGCGGATGAGATCAACCGGACGCCCCCCAAAACCCAGGCTGCACTGCTGGAAGCGATGCAGGAACGCTCGGTGACCGTGAGCGGCGAGCGCCACCAGTTGCCGGCACCGTTTTTTGTACTCGCTACGCAAAACCCGATCGAACAGGAAGGTACGTATCCCCTTCCGGAGGCGCAACTCGACCGTTTTATGTTCAATATCCCTTTGGATTATCCTTCTTACGAAGAAGAAATCCGGATTGTGAAAGGAACAACGGGCATCCAGGATTACCAACTGCGCCACGTGGTTACTTCGCTGGAAATCCTTCACTTTCAACAGTTAGTACGCAAAATTCCGGTGTCCGACAACGTACTGGAATACGCCGTTAACCTGACGAGCAAAACGCGTCCGGGTACAGCCAGAGCAACCGCAAAAGTAAACGAATACATAACCTGGGGTGCAGGCCCGCGCGCGTCGCAGTATTTGGTGCTTGGCGCAAAATGCCATGCCGCCATTCGCGGAAAATATTCTCCGGACATCGAAGACGTGCAGGAAATTGCCAATTACGTGCTGCGCCACCGCATCGTGCGCAACTATAAAGCTGAGGCAGAAGGCATAACCGAAGAAGCCATTATCAGGGGCTTGTTTTAGATACCGGACAGAAAACGGTTAAGAAGCAATTTCTATCCATTAGAGGGTGTCTCAAAAGGCAAGGGACAAAGGACAAAGGGCAATTTAGTTTCGATTATCTTTCAAATTGATCAGTTTTTTTGTGATTTGACGATCAATTTGAAGGATTCTCCAACTATTTGCCTTTTGTCCTTTGCTTTTTGCCTCTTATGAGGACACCCTCTTCCATTCCCATGCGCCAAAACCCCTGCAAAACGCATCTGTTTTGATACAAATGCACTACCTTCAAGTCTTAAAAAGATATGCGTCAATGAATCGTAAAACTCGTTTTTCACCGGCGTCAGCCCTGATTTTTTTTCTCCTGTTTTTAGCATCCGCCTGCTCGGATGATGCTAAAAGAAGTATTGGGATCGTTCCCACTGCGTACGGCAAAATCAATGAAGTAGTGGTGGTTACCGACAAGCGCATCTGGGATGGACCGGTTGGAGACACCATCCGTTATTATTATTCGGCGGCTTATCCGATCCTGCCCACACCGGAACCGATCTATGACCTTAGATTTTTTTCGGTAGAAGACCTGAATAGCGAACCCCTCCGAAAACAATTGAAGCATTACCTCATCGTCGGCAACCTGAATGAAGCAGATTCGCCGGTGAGCCAACTCATCCGGAGCGATATTGGGGAAGAAAAAGTGCAGTTGGCCAAAACAGACAAAAAAATGAGCTCTTTGGTCGGTCGCAACAAATGGGCCAAAAACCAGGTGTTGATTTACCAATACGCGCATTCCGATGACGAACTGATCGAAGCCATCAAAAATAATTTCCCGGCTGCCGCCAAACGCTTGGACAAAGACAACCGTGAGCGGATCGAAGCCACTGCATTTTTTGGCGACGAAGTGAACCGGGCGTTGATGGGCGAAGTGAAAAATAAAATGGATGCCGAACTGCGCATCCCCCGAAAATATTTTCAGGCGGTGAGCGACGGTGAAGTGATCTGGATGCGGATGGAAACGGATGCGGTCAGCAGCAACCTGATCCTGCGCCGGGTGCCTTACACCGATAAACAGCAACTTAGCAAAGCGGGCATCAAAGCCATTCGCGACAGCATCGGCAGGAAGTACGTTTCAACGTCTGAAGCCAATACCTACATGCGCATCAACGATATTGACCTGCCGATGTATGTTTCGGCCAGAACCATAAATAATAATTATGTGCTGGAAGCGCGGGGCATCTGGGAGATCGTCAACGACTACATGGGGGGCTCGTTCATCAGCTACCTGATTTACAATCCCGACAAGAAAGATTTATTGTTTATTGACGCTTTCCTGCACGCGCCCGGAAAAGACAAGCGCAATTATATGCAGCAGTTGGAACTTATTATTTCCGGCGTGAAATATTAGTTATACGGCGAAACTTTCCCCGCAACCACAAGTCCGCGCTGCATTGGGGTTGTTGAAAACGAACCCTTTCCCGTTGAGGCCGCCGGAAAATTCAAGCGTGGAATTGAAAAGATACAGGAAACTTTTCAGGTCGGTGACCACTTTGGTTCCGTTGTCTTCAAACACCTGGTCGTTGGGTTTCGACTCGTTGTCAAAATCCATTTTGTAGGAAAGACCTGAACACCCACCACTGGTGACCGAAACCCGCACGAAGTAATCTTCGCTGAGGGAGCCGCTCTTTTTGATGTCCAGGATTTTTTCTTTGGCGCTGTCTGCTACGAATAACATGACGTTGAAGATATGAGATGTTAGAGATTAGATGATGTCAAGGGACAAGTTGGCAAACTCGCAAGTTGGCAAAATGCAAACTCAATGACTACGATGTCATTGCCTTTTGCCAACTTGCCTTTTGCCTCTTATTACACTGTAACCGCTGCCTGATCTGCGCTAACCGTCAAACCGTTCTTTTCACGATAGTCTTTGATGGCACCTTTAATGGCATCTTCTGCCAACACCGAGCAGTGGATTTTTACAGGCGGAAGGGCCAATTCTTCCACGATGTCCATGTTGCTGATCTGGATCGCTTCGCCAATGGTTTTGCCTTTGAGCCATTCTGTTGCCAAAGACGAAGACGCGATGGCCGAACCGCAGCCAAACGTTTTGAACTTGGCATCCACAATGGTTTGCGTAGCCGGATCCACTTCGATCTGGAGGCGCATGACGTCGCCGCATTCAGGCGCGCCAACGAGGCCTGTACCTACGTTTTTGTTGTTTTTGTCCAACGTACCCACATTGCGCGGGTGCTTGAAGTGTTCGAGTACTTTATCTGAATAAGCCATGACGCTATTGTTTTTCAAAAATGAGCAAAAGAGTATTGTTCAAAAATTAAACCTTAATGCGATTCCCAAACAATGGAGTTCACATCAATGCCTTCTTTGTACATTTCCCAAATCGGGCTTAGGTCGCGCATGTGGTTCACTCCGGCAGTAATCGCCTGAACGGCAAAATCCACCTCTTCTTCCGTCGTGAAGCGGCCAAGGCTGAAACGAATAGAAGAATGCGCCAGGTCATCGCCCAAACCGAGCGCTACCAGTACGTAAGAAGGCTCTAAAGAAGCTGAAGTACAGGCCGAACCCGAAGAAACGGCAATGTTCTGGTTAAAAGTCATCATCAGCCCTTCGCCTTCCACGTGTTTGAAAGAGAGATTGGTGACGTGCGGCATGCGGTGTTCCGTGTTGCCGTTGATGTAGACTTCCTCTAAGTTGCCCCGTAGGGCTATTTCTAATTTATCGCGCAGGCGGCTGAGTCGTTCCGCATCCTGAGCCATTTCATTTTTCGCAATTTCAGCAGCTTTTCCCAAGCCCACGATGCCGGGAACATTCAGCGTGCCCGAGCGCATGCCGCGTTCGTGTCCGCCACCGTCCATCTGAGCGGTTACTTTTACGCGCGGGTTTTTGCGGCAAACGTACAATGCGCCAATGCCTTTAGGGCCGTACATTTTGTGCGCAGTAAAAGCCAACAGGTGTACGCCCACTTCTTTCGGGTGTACCGGAATTTTTCCAACGGCCTGAGTCGCGTCGCTCATCAGCAGCACCCCGTGTTTTTCACAAATCTGGCCGATGGCTTTCATATCCTGGATGACGCCGGTTTCGTTGTTGGCCCACATGATTGACACTAAAATGGTCGTTGGTTTGATGGCGGCTTCCAGCTCCGCGAGGTCAACGAGGCCATCTTCCTTTACATTGATATAAGTGACTTCGCCGCCCATTTTTTCAATGCGGGTGCAGGAATCCAGCACCGCTTTGTGTTCCGTTTTCGTCGTGATGATGTGGTTGCCTTTGCGGCCATACATCTCAAAAACGCCTTTAAGCGCCAAGTTATCCGATTCCGTTGCGCCGGAAGTAAAGATGATTTCCTTCGAATCTACGTCGAGCAGTGCAGCAACCTGTTCGCGGGCATAATCCACAGCTTCTTCCGCTACCCAGCCAAAAGGGTGGCTGCGGCTGGCGGCATTGCCATGATGCTGAAAAAAATAAGGCAGCATCGTATCCACCACACGGGGGTCGGTTGGGGTCGTTGCGTTATTGTCTAAGTAGATCAATCGTTTTTCCATCGCTGGTTCGGTATTGTTTATTTAGATTTAATCTAAAGCTTGTTAATGTGTCACAAAGATAACGTTTTTGGTTAAAAAATGTTTGCTTGAAAAAAAAATGTGGGCAGATTTTGCTGCAAAATAGGCGCACTTATTTTTGAAACCTCTGTTCAATGTCCGCGATTGAATTATCTTGCAGCATCAACGTATTAGCCAATAAGTGTCAGGCAGGTCTTTTAGGGATCTGATGCCGGTATACATAAAACACAACGGAAATGGAATCTTTTCAGGACAAAGTGGTGGTCATCACCGGCGCAGGGTCGGGCATGGGGCGCGAATTAGCGCTGCAATTGTCGGCGTTGGGCGCTAAGGTTGCGCTCAACGACTGGAACGGAGAAATGCTGGCGCAAACCCTTCAGGCCGTGGAAGCGGCAGGGGGAAAAGGCATGGCCGCCACGTTTGATGTGGGCGACCGGGCGGCGGTGTTCGGTTTCGCGGAGGCCGTCGTAGCGCAGTACGGGCAAGTGGACGTGGTCATCAACAATGCGGGCATCGCGATGGAGCGCCGCAGCATAGTCAACACGCCGATGGAGGAATTCGAGCGGGTCATTCGCGTCAACCTTTGGGGCGTCATCTACGGCACCCTGGCTTTTTTGCCCCACCTGAAGGCGAGGCCGGAAGCTGCTGTGGTCAACATTTCCAGCATTTTCGGCATCATCGGCTACGGCGGACAAGGGGCCTATTCCACCACCAAATTCGGGGTGCGGGGCTTCACCGAAACCCTGCGGCAGGAATTGCACGGCTCGCCGGTCACGGTCATCTGTGTGCATCCGGGCGGCGTGAAGACCGGGATTATCAGGAATATCCCTGGCGAGGCCAGTCCTGCAAAAGATAAGTTTGCTTCCAATTTTGAAAGAATCGCCGGGACTACTGCTGCGGATGCCGCAAAAACCATCATCCGAGGCATTCAAAACAAAAAAAATCGGGTACTTATCGGCAACGATGCGCGCCTGATGGATGCGGTGGCGCGGCTGTTTCCGACGCTGTATGAGCGCATTTTGCTGCGGAAGAACCGGGTGCCGGGTGGGTAGCGTGCCCGGGTGACTTCGGAGTGACCCGGTCACTACTTATCACCTCCGCTGCACCGCCACCTGCCGCGTCAGCACCCTCCCGCCCGATTGTATTTGCACACTATACACCCCTGTCGGCCAGGCCGCTACCGGGATACGCAGGGTTTCGACTTGTAGGGTTGCATCTACCTGCATTTCGTACATTTCCTGCCCCCAGGGCATTAAAAATGCGAACTTGAACGGAGGAGTGGAAGCCGCCGAGTTGAAGGTGGAGGAGGTCGGAGGCTGGGTTGGGGTAGAGGCTGAAGAGGCCGTCAACCCCCGGCATGCTTGCTAACGTCAATGTCATGGTAGAATCAAGGTCTATGATCACGGCACGAAGCGTTGTGGCCAAGAGTGTCGTATCCGTAGGATTTTGCAAATCCCGCATGAACTGCCGGGTTTTCAGTCCGAACCCATAGCGCCCGGGCGCTATGGGTTTATCCCAGACTAACAGGCATTCATTAAATGAAATGGGTTCGATGTGAACACTGCTGGTCGCTGGTAAAGGTTCAGCTCCTTCGGCAGGAAAGGGTTCTAATGAATATTCCAAATACCCAAACTGGGGGTGGACGCAGTGGCATTGCTGTTTAAATATCTGGGTTCCGTTATTTTCTTCCCACTCTTCCTGCTCCCAAAAAAGCTCTGAAAAAGTATTGACTACTGGCATCATCGAATACGCATTTAAATAAATAAATGGCTGATCAAGGGAAGGAATGAGGATGGTGTCTCGGAGAATCATGGCTTTTTCTCCCGAATTTTCTATATTTAGAACGCTATCGGCGATGTTGCGCTCTATCAATTCGAGGGTGTAATAGCCCGGAGCATCGTAGTAGTGATAGGCATAAATCACAATCGCATATATGTCCATTTCAGGCCAGTAAAATGGAGAAAAATTATAACGCAAATTGATCGTGCCATCGCCCCAGTCAATGAAAACACTGTCCTTGGGCGCATATCGGGTAAAAAGTTTTATATTGATGTCAGCACGTCCCCCGGGGTTATTTCCATTTTATCTATTTCTGCGCCAACCACTACGGGCGACTGCCCGGATAATGAACTGCAATGGAAAAACAGCGCCAATCCAGTCGTATAAGACATCGTTTTTATATTCATGGCAGGCAGATTTATTGTTTTATGAACAATTGAGCCCTATTACCCACCACTATCGTATAAACTCCGGCAGGCAGGTGGGAGACATCCATTTCCGTTGTCAAGCTATACGGCGGGAAAGCCCGGGAACCAATCAATTGTCCAAGAACATCGTAGAACAGGATACGCATTCCCGGCAACGCCGGACGAGGCAACTCAATCTTTAACTGGTCAGTAGATGGGTTAGGAAATAATTTGAAATGCTCCTCCTGCTTTGAAATCACCTCTTCGGCATTGACTGAAAGTGGCATATCTAACCTTGCAATGAATCCATTTCTGCCCCCCTGAGTTTGAAGATACCCACCTACACTGCCTAACTGCATAGATGTGCTATTACTCCCTGTATTGCCTACAATATACAAAGTTCGGGCGGTATTCCCGAAAGCTGTCGCTACCGGATACTCAAATTGATCGCCACCTAAAAAAGTAGAATAGAAAAGTGCCCTCTCCGTTGAAAAGCCCGAAATATAGGCATCTTCTTGTCCATGGTTCGCCGGTTGGGGGTTGCCAATTGTAAAATCCTGAAAGAAAAAAGCGGAAGAGGAAGGAGGGCAAATTGGAAAAGTGTTATCAGCGGGAGCCGTACACCAATCATTGTCGTCCTGTGGCTCGCACTCTGTAAACCCCCTACTGCAAACAATTCCCCATCAGGAGAATATGCTACGCCTTCGCCTGTATATCCATTAATTACCCCCGACCCTTCCATGCACCCTATAGCGGATAGCCAGCTTAGTTCTCGCGATTCGAAGACGGCAATAAATTGCTTGGCTCCCGTTGTTCCCTGAAAGTATTCTCCTCCAGGATTTTCTGGAAACTCATCACTCTGAAAATCGTGGGTTGTGCCAATAATAGCAATTTCATTGGGATTTTGTAAATAATTGATGGCGATACTGGACTGCGTGTGATCAGAAATCATATCTTCTGCTTCGCCGCCGAGAAAGGTTGTCCAAACCAATTCGTTCTCAGGATTGAATTCAGCAATGAAAATATCCGAATTTATTTCGCCCCCTACAAAGGGAAAATGACTACCTCCTCCTTCAGGAATGCAACTTGGGAAGCCGCCATCTGTTGGCGGGCTACAATTGGGCATAGTAGAAGAATAACCTTCGCTTTGTGTTCGGCCAGTCAGATAAAAATGCCCTGTACTTTTATTGATGACTATTTCGTTAATCCGATCGGAATCATCTCCTCCAAACACACCACGAAGTAGTACTTGCGGCCCGCGTTGTTGCTGTAATTGGAGGTCTATGCCCGTGAATGCGTCGGTGTGGATGAGTCGTTCGTACAAGCCTACTTTTTCGCGGCCTTCGGGGATGTGGCCGAGGTAGTAGTTGTGAAAATCCGTGCGCGGCTCAAGGGCATAAATCCGATCCGCGCCTTTGCTTTGGCGGAACCGTACATCTACCCGGTGCAGGGTGTCGTTGGTGGCCGTGTCGCCGTCCATGATCGCCGTGACCAAGCTAAACCCTTCTTCTTGAAAAAACAGGGCGGGCGACTGCGGGTCGCTGTAAAACTTAATCTCCGGCACAGCATCTCCCTCCGTATCCAACAACTGCCCCCGGTTTTCGGTGAAATACAGTGCGCTGGAAGCTTCTTCCTCATCCGGCGGGATCAAAATACTCTTGGGCGTGTAGCGCACGGTGGTGTAGGTATCGCCATCCGGGGTCGCGGTTTTGCCCGTCAGGCTGATGCGGCTCGAGGTTTCCACCACGAGTTTTTTGCCCCGGTCGTCGAGGTTGTGTACGCCGTTGAAGCGCTCAATCCACTGCGAGGCGCCTGAGCTGTTCAGGATTTCCACAAAATAATCTTTGTTGCCTTCTTCTGTCAGGTACCCGCCCAAAATGATTTGGCCGGAGGTGTCAATGGCTATGTCAAAAGCTTCGTCGTCCACATCCACCTGCCCGTTGCGGCTGTTGCCCCATTGCAGCGTGCCGGAGGAATTGTATTTGAGGACGGCAATGTTTTTGCCTTCGCCCGTTTTAGTGGTAAATCCGGCCACATAGACGTTGCCGGTGGCTTCGTCCACCATCAGCGCATGCGGTTCGTCGTCGAGGTTAGAGCTTCCGTTGTAGGTACGGCTCCACGCGAGGCTAAAATCTTCGTTGAGCTTCACGGTGACGATATCGCGCTTGATGGCACCGTTGTCCACATACCCCGTCACATAAATGTTGTTATCCGAGTCGTTGACAATATCTCGAATTTCATCGAGGTCAACGCTGCCGGCAGTTGTCAGCCCTCCTGACAGCACACCGGTGCTCATGGTAATATATTGCTGGCCCAATTTCCAGGTATTCAGGTCTTGTTGCACTACGCCATCCACGGCCAATAAGGTGGAAGAACGGCGGTAGATATGGCCGGCAGCATCGAAATAGCCATAGCCGTCAATGGTTTGGCTCCAGAGCGGGTCGCCGTCGCTTTCGTAGGCAAGGACTAAAAAGTCCATGAGTTCGGTATCGTCGGTTGTGCCCCCGGCAATGTAGACATTATTGCCGCTATCGCAATACAGGTCCTACCCGCCATCGTCGTGGCTGCCGCTGCCGTTGTACAGTTTGTGCCACTGGTAGACGCCGCTGCTGTTGAATTTGACGGTGAGGGCGTCGTAGCGGTTGGTGGAGCCGTTGTACACCGAACCGGCTATGATTGGATTGCCGGCATTGTCCAAGATCATTTGCCCCACGATCACATTGGCGGTAGTATGGGTCAGGTTGAAGGTTTCGGACCAGAGGAGGTCGCCGTCGTCGTCGTATTTTGCTAAGTGCAGGTCGTATTTGTCATAAGCGTTGAGCGTCACGCCCGCCACGTAGAGGTTGCCGCTGCCGTCAGCTAGGCTGGCCACCTGTTCCGGTTCGCTGCCCGGCAGGTCGTCGCTGGCATACCATTCGGTGAGGTAGTAGATTTGGGCCTGGCTCATGGCGCTAACAAGGCTGAAAAGCGTAAGCGCAAAGGTTAAGCACAGTCTGGCGAGCGGGGCGCGAGCAGATGGAAATTTGGATGCATAGATTTCACTTTTAAGTGGTTATAGAATAAAGTGAATAGGTATTAGACCTTAAATATTGGTATAGACTATGCTGATGTGGGGATCAGATGAGTCTGGCATTGATGTTTTTATGCTAAATCTAAATCAGCCGAAGGGTAGTTCGACATGTTGAATCGTGGGTAGTATTGATTCGTTTTGCAAGTATAGGGATTTTTATGATGCGAGGCAAGAGGAGGTAGGGAAATTTAACATTAGATCTACATTGACGTTTTGAGTTGCAAAAGTAAAATGACCGGGTGGTTTCCAAGTCCCCCGGTCATTCCAGGCATAAAAAAACCCCCGGTGATTACCACCGGGGGTTAAGAATTTTATCAACTTTAGATCAAAATTGCTTACGCAAGTTTGACATCAATTGCATTCATTCCTTTTTTGCCGCGTTCTGTGTTGAACGTAACTACATCGCCTTCGCGAACGTTATCAATCAAACCCGAGGCATGTACAAAGATTTCTTCCTTAGAAGAATTGTCAACAACAAAGCCAAAGCCTTTCGCTTCGTTGAAGAACTTGATGGTTCCAGTATTCATTAAAAAGTAAAAATTGGTGATACGGCAATTTGCCACGACAAAGGTAAGACGATTTCTATACTTTTTTGATTTTCAATAAATTTTAACAAATTATTATCATTTGAACCTGTTCTAAAGATTGCTTTTTCATGTCGGAATGACCCTGCCGAAGCAGCCGTCAGCGGATCCGGTAGGCATAAATATAGTCTTCATTGGCGACCACCACCATGCGCCGGCGATTTTCGAAAAGGTCGCATACTGTAAAAGCGGAAGCGCCGGAAAGTGGAAAATCCGGGTGCATCCGGCCATCGGGCAACAGCAGCATCAATTCGCGGTTTTTCCGGTTGAGCATGCCCAGCGCGGCCTTCTCCAGTCCTGGCATGGGGGTCATAAACAGAGAATCGGGCACATTCGTCAGGGGAACTTTGAAAGCCAATTGAAGCTCCTGATCCTTATAAGCATAAACGGCAAGCAAACTATCGCTCGATACGGCGTAATCGTAGCGGTTGTCGCCGCTGATGTCGCCAAAAGCGAAAGCAACCTGTTCGTTGCGCCCAACCGGCAACCGAAGGCGGAAACTGGCACCTTCCGAATTGACAATATGGCAAATTCCGCCTGCGTCTGTTGCGGCAATGCGCAGTTGAGCCGGCGTGTTTTGGAAGCCGGGCGGCGAACGAAACGCCCCCTGGGTTTCTAAAGGCGGAAAACGGAACGCCCCGTCTTTTTTGAAGACCAGCAATTGACCTTTTTCATTTAAAGCCACGAGGAAGTCCTTGTGATCGTGTTGAAAATGCGACAAGGGGAAGCGGACTTTTCCGGCACCGGATAACGGATTCCAGCCCTCCAAAGGCAGGCCGCTCCGGTCGAAACCGTAGATATTTCCATTTTCGCAGACTACAAAGACCGAATAGGCGCCATTTTTTTCGAAGTCAACCGCCAGCATGCCGTTGATGGCTGGTGATTGCAGGGTCAGCGGAAAATTGGCTTCCGTTTTACCATCGGCGATATTAATCAGGTAAATGCGTTTGGGCGTATTCAGGAGCAGTTGCCGCCGGTGGTCGCCATACCAATCCACCGATTGAATTTGCCCCAGCACCGAGCCGTCCAATTTACTGTTCCACAGCATGTCGCCATTGCGATTCAGCAGGCAGAGTTGGTTGCGAACGTCCTGTACGGCAATGGCGTAGCGGTCGGGGTCTCCGGTTTCGACGATGGCCGGTGCCGTTTTGGCAAGATCCGGCAACTTTGTTTTCCAAACCAAAGCGCCCGTTGCAAGCTGCGCTGTATCGGGAAGGCTGAACCCGCTGATGTCGAAGGTGCTGCCGTTCGCCATCACCGAAAGGCCAAGCAGGCCAATCTGGCGGCTTGCTTTCGACAAGGCATCGTCAGCGCTGTAACTCAGGCCGAGGGCCGTCATGTTGACATAAAAAAAACCATTGGCCGGGCGGTTGCTGTTGCCCCAAAGCTGCTGAAAAGTGGCCGACTGTGCCAGCGTTTTGCCCACCGTGTAGTGGTCAATCCAGCGTTCCATGGCTGCGGGCGACGAGGCCAATACGACATAATCGCCCACCGTGACGTAACAGGGATTGCGCAGGCGCCGGGTTTTGCTCCAGCCTGCCGGCAAAGATTCCGTGAGTAACTGGGCAATCGTAAAAGCCTGATAGTCGTATGTTTTGAGGAGCCCCTCTTCGTTGGCCCATTCGCTCAATTTCGACAGGGCTTTTTGTTCGTTGCTGCTTCGAATCACCCAAAGTTGTTCGGGGGGCGTGTTGGCACTGCTGGCTTCTAAGGTAACAAAGATGGCTTCCGGGCCGATCCAAGGTTGCAGATACCGCCGGAAACGATCGTTCCCGGGAAAGTCGAACGCCCGAAAAAATGCCCCGGGATTGGACAGACGGGTTTGAAACAAGAGGGCTGCGTTGTCGGGCACTAGCGCGTGCCAGTCCCCGTTGTCGCGTTGTTTGGATTGCCCCGGCAGCGCAATCGCCAGCGCATTGCCCGATGCAGTTGCCATCGTTCCCACCAATCGCGCCCCGGTTTCGCTGCGCGTCGCTTCCAGTCGGATCCACTGCCAGTCGGTTGTGGCACCAGGGGGCAAAAAAGCTTCCTGCACCGAAAATGCATGTCCGATGTCGCCGAGGTTGGATACATTGATGTACGCCGTGCCTAAACTTTTACCGGAAAATTGGGGCAGCCCCAGCCGGCGGAAAGCTGCGTTTTTGAAAAGATTGCCCGAAGGTCGGGTGAGTTGCGAGATGGCAGATTCTACCACGATCGGCAAGCTGCTCAACAACAGCAGGTTGCGGTATTGAGCAACCGATATGGGCTCGCCTCCGTCAGCCGAGATATGGTAAATAGGCACGCCCTGATAACGGGATTCATTCCATTGGCCACCGGATTGTTTTAATAAAGCAGCAACCTTGTTACTTTTGCCGCGCGTATCAACAACGAATCCGGGAATGAAAACATCCGGACCCGTTTGCTGAAAAAGCACCCAGACCGTTGGGCGTTTGCGGTCGTTCAAGCCTGCTTTGCGGATGAAGTCCATTGCGGTCGTCACCTCTTTTTTCCAGGTATTTGAACTGGCAGCGATGGAGAGCAACGGATTTTCAGTACTTTGCAACTCCTGATCCGACGGCAGCGCCAGCACCGCCGCCACGGGAGGCGACACTGCTTCCATCGGATGGATGCCAACTAAGGGCAGGCGAAAAAAATAATGCCAGGCGTAGAACATTAAGCCAATGCACAATAACGTTATTCCGATTCTGAGGTGACGACTGCGGATCAAAGCTTTTTATATTTGTGACGCCATTATGACGTCTGATGATCTTTGTTTTCAGATAGTAGTATAAATTTGCGAAGGTAAAGCACGAACAAAACAGGAACACCATAAAATGACGACTACATGAACAGATTCTTTTTTATTGCCGGTTGTATTGCCGCGCTGGCGGCAGTAGCGCTTGGCGCATTTGCTGCTCATGGGTTAGCAGAAACTTTAGTGGTTGAACGCTTAGAGGTGTTTCGTACGGGCGTTACCTATCAGTTTTACCATGCATTTGCACTGATTATTACTGCTTTAGTTGCTTATGTATTACCGCAGCGTTGGGTTAACATCAGCGGGTGGCTATTCCTCGGCGGGATTGTTCTCTTTTCTGGTTCCCTTTATGCGCTGGCTCTGCGCGAATGGATCGGATTTCCGGTAAACTGGCTCGGGCCGGTCACGCCAATTGGGGGCCTTTTGTTTATCTGCGGCTGGGGGACATTAGCCTGGGCCGCTTTTCCGGAAAAACAAAATACCGAAATTGGCGAAGAAGGTTAATGTGTAATTAATCTTGTTTTAATTTTTAGTTTATATGGTTGCAGCATATTTGCGGCATGGAAATTTTTTGCTGTCATCTTCATTTACCATGCTAATCTTTCCTGCATTCTAAAGTCGCTTTCTTCGCCAGGATCGTTTCTCTCCGATGCGATCCTGGTTCTTTTTTTTCAACTCACCGCAAAACCGTCAAACTCCCCGCATCTAACCGCTCAATGTCATTGCACAACCAACGCACCCGATAAAGAAAAACGCCGGGATTCACCGGTTGTCCGCCAACCGAGCCATCCCACTGTAGGAATGGGTCTTCCGTGTAAAAAACCCGGCCGCCCCAGCGGTCATAGATTTCAAAAGCAACCAATTGCTGGATGGCAAAAGGATTGCTGATGCCGTACGTTTCATTGAGATTGTCGCCATTGGGGGTGAAGGCTTTCGGCAAAAAGACGGTTCGGCAGTCCAGCTCGTTCGGATCCACAACCCGCAGGCGCAGGCTATCTGTAGCGATACAGGAGGCAATGTTGTCGTTCATCTGGAGCAAATAAGTAAACTCGCCGGCGGTGGTAGGGGAAATACGGGTTTCGCCGGATGTGGGTGCCGCCACATCGCCCGAAGGCGACCACAAATAGGAAGTGGCACAGTTGGGGGTCAGTTCTATATCAATGGAACTTCCGAGGTAAATGGTGGTATCCCGATTGATGATCATGTCCGGGGAAAAGTGCAGATCCCGGATCTCGCTATCTTTCAGGGCACGGTTATAAATGCGCAATTCGTCAATAAGCCCGTGATAAGGGACGTCGCTTCCGGTCAGGCAAGTGCCCCCGCCGACGGTTAGCATCCCCGTGTTCAGGATATTGATCCGGCTGGTGGTGGTCAGGCTTTGAATGAAGCGGCCATTTACGTATAGTTTCATCCGGAGCCCTTCGCGCACGACGGTCACCAATTGCCAGCAAGCGGTATTGGTAAACTGGTGTACAAGCGACACATTTTTGATGGCCGTTTCACCAAAATAGCAGTTGATGGTTCGCCCGACAGGTGCATACCGGATGTAAAAATAACCATTGTCGTCGCAATTATCGCTGCGTTTGGACAGGATATGCTGGGTGCCGGCATTGCCAATCGGGTTCATGTAAAAACTGATGGTGATGTCTTCTGAGTTGAATTCGCTATTCACATTGCTATTTCCGAGGAAAACAACGCGGTCGTCTGCACCATCGAGCCGAAGGGACGCATCCACCACGCCGCAGGGATAATTCGGGGCACCGATGATGGTGCCGGTATTGGCTGAATTTCCGGTAGCATCACCGGTATTGTTATCAAAAGTATAGTAAGCAGCTAAGCCAACAGTGGTTTGAGCAGTGACAACCTGTCCAAAAACTAAAAGAAAAAAGAACGCTAAATATCTCATTGTGAAGATTATTGGATCAATAACACGACAAATTTTGACGGAAGAAAACATAACGTTAAACGCCGTTTGGGTAGGAATAGTATCCTTTAAGGCACGTTCCTTGAGTATGCCCTTACTGTCCGAGCATCCCTTCAAAGCCGGGCGGCAGCATGTGTTTAAGGAGGTTTTGGGCTTCTGCTGCTTCTTTTTGCGCGGCTAATTCAAGGACGCGGTTGACCGCAACAGTGACGAGATCCTCCACCTGTTCGATGTCGTTCCAGTCGAGCAGTGTTTTGTCAAAAGTAATGTTGAGAATTTCGCGATTGGCGTTCGCAACGACCTTTACAGCGCCGTCGCCCGCTTCGGCTTCTACCATGATGGTTGCCAATTGCTGGCGCATGGCCTTTTGCTGTTCCTCTACCTGACCAAACATATCTCCAAACATAGGTGATGGTTTTAATTCAAAGTGCAAAGGTAATTGGTTTCCTGCGGATGCGGGAATCCCTTTTCGGGTTTTTGCGGCGCGTCGGTAAAGCAATCCTGCGCTGCATTTTCAATGGGATAGCGGGCGTAGAGATCAGCTACTTCTTCGTTGGTAAGGGCGCGGTCGTAAATGCGCAGTTCATCCAGCACGCCCTTAAACCGCTGGGATCTGCCGGAACGCAGACAGGGGCTGTTGGAAAAAGCCAGCAAGGCTTCATTGTCAATGTCTACGCCGCTACAGCGATACCCAACGTGTTTGGGCTGGCCGTTGATGAACGTTGTGGCGCGAAAACCTTCCCGAACTAAAGCAAAATGCTGCCAGCCGTTGCTTTCGTAAGTAGGCGAGATACCACCGAAAAATTTTTCCGGTGTTTCGTGCACTTTCGTCTCTACTTCCCGGGCACCTGCGTCCAGCATCAGGTCGAACATTTGGTACTCATCGCATTTCTGGCGCTTGCCCAGCATGCTTTGATTGAAAACGCCCTGTTGTTCCGGTTTAAAATAAAAACTGATGGTGAAATCGGTGATGGTGAAATAGTTGTTCACCGGGCCCTGGAATTCAAGGTAGTCGTTCACGCCGTCAAACAAAAGTCCGTCGTCTTCAATGCCGCACCAGCACTGCACCCCGCCAAACAGCACCCCATCTGATCCATTGCCGCTGTCGTCGCGGGCGTCGCACTCATTGAATGAATAATAGGCGATCAGGCCGTCATCCGATGAACCAGACGGTTTCGGAAAACCGAATACGATGCCTGCAAGCAGGGTCAGGGCGATGATGTTGTAATGGCGCATAGTTCGTAGTTATACCTTCCAAAGTTAGGTGGAAATTTGCTTCCACTCAAAGATTGATGCTGCTTGCCTGAAAATGAACGCGTTTTTATCAAAATATACCATAAACAGGGTATTTTTTTACAACATAACGCGTCTAATTTTGTGTCATCATTTTCAGGGAACGGTAGCTTTTTACAAGAAAACGGCAGAACCCTGAAATTTGGTTATAATTTCACGCGGCCTGATTATTTTTTAAAAAGGCCATCCCTATGTTAAAGAACAGGGTTATTCACACAATCGTTTAGAAAAACAATGCGCAAAAGGGGGTAGAGACAATTACAGTCTCCAACAGTTGAAAAACGTTGATTTTAACAAGGGGCCTCTCTTCGGATTACACCGGGGAGAGGTCTTATGTTTTTCGGTACATGGCAGATGCGCCTAAGTATTCAAAGACAGCGTCGGGGACTAAGTACTGCACGGATTTACTGGTTTGAATACATTGTCGGATATAACTGGCGGAAATCTGCATCAACGGCGCATCAAAAAAATGTACCCTTGGATGATCTTCCAGTGCGCCCGCCTCAAAAGAGGGCCGGCGATAGACATAAAGGTCGTAATCGCGCAGGATCAGTTCGTAATTTTTCCACTTTGGAAGCGTTTCCAGCGCATCGCTGCCCATAATGAGCGCGAAGGATTTATCCGGGTATTTGTCGCGCAGGTGGGCGAGGGTGTCAATCGTGTAGGACGGCTGCGGCAGGTTGAATTCAATATCGGAAGCCTTCAACAACGTATTGTCGCCAATGGCTAAGCGCACGAGATGCAGGCGGTCGCGGTCGCGGGCTAAGCTTTGCTTGGGCTTGAGCGGATTGTGCGGCGATACAATCATCCACACTTCTTTCAGGTCGGTTTGGGTGGCCATGAAATTGGCAATGACCATGTGCCCGGTATGCACCGGATTAAAAGAACCGAAAAACAGGCCAATTTTTGAATTCATATTGGAAAAAGCATTGAATTGTATGTTTTCGTGCCGTAAATATGCCATGTTGGCACCAGCATTGCGTGTCTACCGGCATTGCGTGTCTAGGGCACGAAAAACCATGCGAAATGCTCTGTGTCTACCGGCATTGCGTGCCTATGGCACGAAAAACCATGCGAAATGCTCTGTGCCTACCGGCATTGCGTGCTATGGCACGAAAAACCATGCGAAATGCTCTGTGTCTACCGGCATTGCGTGCCTATGGCACGAAAAACCATGCGAAATGCTCTGTGTCTATTTTTCCATTTCTTCCTTCAGCATCAGATCAGTCTCAAGGCTGTCCTCCGGCAGAAAAATTTCCATTTCTTCCGTCGAAAAATCTTCTTCGGAAGCATCCACTAACCATCGGCCGCCTACTTTTACGAGTTTGTACTCGGTTTCGTATTCGTCTTCATAGTCGTCTTTCAATAAACACTTGCAAAAAGCAGTATCCACTTTTTGTTCGCAACTAATGTTGATAAAAGTTGTATTGAAAAGCGTGGAATCAATCGGATCGGCAGCGACCTGTTTGGCCAACATGCTTAAAAACTCCTGCACTTTCGGGGTGCTCAGTTGTTTGGCTGCTTCGAAGTCGTTTTTGTCATAATGCGATTGGAACAAGCGGATGATTTCCTCCGGGGTTCGTTTGTCTTCTTCGGGAGCAGGGGTGTTGTTGCAGGCCTGCACTATTGCAAGGAGCAACAGGGAAATGTAAATGGTGTAGCGGTTCATGGCGCCGTCGGCTTAATTGAGTGAATATTTATCCTTCGAAGAGACCCCGCAGAGGGATCTCTAAAACAGGGCAAAATTAGTGAAAAATCAGCTACTTTTGTTTTTATGGTCTATGCTACTTTGGTAAAGATATTGCTATCGCCTTTTTCCCTGCTGTACGGGTTGGGAATCAGCTTGCGGAATCTATTCTACCGCACTGGCCTGCTTCGGTCAGTGTCCTTTAGTATTCCGGTAATTTCCGTGGGCAACCTGTCGGTAGGCGGGGCCGGAAAAACGCCCCATATCGAATACATCATCCGATTGTTGAAAGACTACGTCAACGTGGCGACCCTCAGCCGCGGCTATGGCCGTAAGACCCAAGGATTTATGGTGGTTGAATCGCACATGAACGCCGAACAGGCGGGCGACGAGCCGCTTCAGTTCAAACGCAAGTTCCCGGATATTTTGGTAGGCGTTGCAGAAAGCCGTGCTTTAGCCATTCCACGCCTGCTGATGGAAGACTCTGACACCCAGGTGGTGCTGTTGGACGATGCGTTTCAGCACCGCGCGGTGGCACCGGGACTGAATATTTTGCTGACCGAATACGGCAACCTTTTTACCAGGGATTTTTTGCTGCCTTCCGGCCGGCTGCGTGAATGGCGCAGCGCTTACCGTCGAGCCGATGTTTTGGTGGTCACCAAATGCCCGCCTGAACTTGAGCTTTCGGAAAAAGAAGCCCTGATCCGCGAGCTGAAGCTGCTGCCGCACCAGAAAGTCTATTTTTCTTATTACGAATACGGTACGCCTTATTATCTGTTCAACCTGCGGTTTCAAACCAATTTGCAGGAAGACCGGGATGTGCTGCTCGTGAGCGCCATTGCCCGCACCGACTATCTAAAAACGTATGTTTCCCAAAACTCCAATGCTGTTTTTACTTTGGAATACGAAGACCACCACTTCTTTGATGAAAGCGAATTGGGCGACATCAAAAAAGCGTTTGAAAACATCACCACTGAGGGCCGGCAAAAAATGATTCTGACAACCGAAAAGGATGCCGTCCGACTGGAAATGCACAAAAAATTCATCGTTGAAAACAAGTTGCCCGTATTCGTGATGCCAGTGCAGGTGCAGTTCCATTTTGACGAAAAAACGCAATTTGACCAAACTATAAAGGATTTTCTGTTGAACTTTAAAGTCTGAAAAACCTTGAATCCATTCCTTTCTGCGCTGTATCGGTTTCTTAAAATCCTTGCGCGCATCGCCATCCGGATTTATTATCCCCGTACCACGATCATCAACCGGGTCGGACTGCGTTTTGACAACGCAGCCATTGTGGTTTCCAATCACCCCAATACCCTCATTGATGTGCTGTTGTCTGCGTCCCGCATTCACCGGCAGGTTTTTTTTCTGGCCAACGCCGGGTTATTTAAAACGCCCTTCACCGACTGGCTTTTCAGCACGCTTTATTGTATTTCCATTGAACGCTACGACGATACCGGGGGCAAACCCCTCAACAATACCGACGCTTTCGCCCGCTGCGACGCTTTTTTGGGCGCAGGTGGCGCGCTCTTTATTGCCCCCGAAGGCAATAGCTGGATGTTGCGCCGGATGCAGAAACTCAAAACCGGCACGGCTCGCATCGCCTTTAGCGCCGAAAGCAAACACAATTTCCAGTTGGGTTTGATGATCCGCCCGGTCGGCCTGACGTACGAAGACCCGCAACGCTTTGGCAGCCGGGTGTTGGTGAACGTCGGCGAACCGATTCGCATCGCCGATTTTCAGGAGGATTATGCCAACAATCCGATGGAGGCGGTGCGCAAGCTCACGGCTTTTCTGGAAGCCAGGATGCGCGTGCTGACCATTGACACCCTCGACGATGAGGAAGACCAACTGCTGCGGGTAATCGAACGGGTGATGCGCAACAACCGCGATGATTGGACAAACGAGCAACATTTTCTTCAGTCGCAAGCCACTCTGGAATCTTTACGGATCTGGAAGCAAGCATCGCCCCGGCGTTTTGAAGCCTATCGGGCGCAGGCATTGGGCTATCAGCAACAATTAGAGGCCCTGCGGCTTACCGATCGGGCTGTTGTTGCCCGGCAACAACCGAATGCGGGTCTGTTGCGCTGGTTGCAAATTCCGCTCGCCCTGTTGGGGCTACCCGTCTTTCTGTACGGCTGGATCAACCACTGGTTACCGGCGGGTATTCCTGTGCTGCTGAAGCGAAAACTGAAACTTTATCCCGGCTACGACGCTACGGTAAAGTTGATGACCGGGCTTTTTACGTTCCCCTTGTTTTATTGGCTGCAGTCGGAAGCCGTAGAGGTCTGGCTGGGCAACACCGTTTCCTGGTGGTACCTGCTCACCTTGCCTTTAACCGGTTGGGGAGCGCTTCTTTTTCAAAAACAGGTTCCGAAATGGCAAGCGGATTGGCGGATTTGGCGGTTGGCGCGACGGCAACCGGAGGTGGTGCGGAAGCTGGAAGGATTGAGAGATCAAGCCTCTAACCCGGCGTTTTGACGGTCTGCCAGCTGAGGCTGGCAACCACGTTATGGCACCGCCTCGCGTGTCCTATTTTTCGGGTTTTGGCTGGCGTTTTTTTTGACGGTCTGCCAGCTGAGGCTGGCGACCACGTTATTGCACTTTGCCCCCAACCCGTGCCAATCCTTCCTTCGCCAGTTCATAATCGGGCGCCATGCGCAGGGCCTGTTCGTAGTCGCTTTTTGCCTGGTTAAATTTGCCCAGATTTTCTGCGGCTACGGCTCGGAAAGCGTAGGCTTTGATGTAAGTTGGAGAAACCTTCAGAGCCAGGTCGAACTGCTGGTAGGCCTGGTTGAACGAGTCCAATTCCATGTACAGCAACCCGGCGTTGAAATAACCGTCTTCGTATTGCGGATCGGCGGTATTGATTTCTTTATACAGCGCGATGGCACCATTCAGGTCATCCTTCGCAGTCAGGTATTCGGCTTTGGCGTGCAGGGCCACCGGGTTTTTCGGATCTACGCGGATGGCGTTGTCGAAAAACCTGCCCGCCATTTTGCTCTTAATGGCGGCATGCAGTTGTCCGAGGTTGATCCAGGCATCGGTCATTTCGGGATCCAGTTCTACCGCAGACTGGAAGCTGTTAATGGAACGCACTGTGTCGCCAAGCTCTTTAAAATTCATACCAAACATGAAAAAAGCATCCGCCGTTTGCGGGTCAATTTTCAAGATGCGGTCAATGGTTTTCATCGAGTTTTCGTATTGCTTCAGGATGTATTGGACTTCGGACAACTTCAGCAGGGTAGGGATGCGCTCCGGGTGGAGAAGCGCCGCGCGCTCCATGGTTTTGAGCGCTAAGCGCGACTGAAAATAATCGAGGTAAACATCCGCAAGCAGGTGGTGGTATTCGGCCTTGACCGAATCCAAAAGCAGCGCTTTCTGAAGGTCGCGAATGGCGAAATCATAGCCGTCATTTTCGTAATACAGCGCAGCGCGTTGCGCATAAAGTTCCGCATTGAGCGAATCCCTGAGGATTTGCGCCGAAAGGTTGTCAAGGGCCGGATTGCCGGTTGTCGCTGTTGTTGCCGCAGCATTTTGATCGGATGTGTCGTTGCGGTTGCAGGCGATGAGGGCCAGACCAATCAATGCGAGTATGATTTTTTTCACCGTTGTCTACTTTTATTCGGCTTGCGAAGTTAGGGATTTTTATTGAGTTACAATTGCGCCCCCAGCCAGGCAATGCGCGCCGCAAGTTCCGTATTCTCTTTCGCCAATTCTTTCTGGGCTAAGCGGTGCAGTTCTTCCAGCGGCACTTGAGCCTGCAACGCTTCCCGGATATAAGCTTCTCCGCGCAGCGCCTCAATGGCCGCAGGCTGTGGCGCTTCCACCAACCCCGCCAACTGGCCGAGGTTGTTGCCAGTCAGAATTTTGCTGTTGCGGACATTCGCCGGCAACTGGTCGAAACCGAGGCACACCGGCAGGTAAGGCTGCACAATCGTATGGATGGCTTCCCCGCTGGCTCGCACGTAATAAGCGCGACCCATACGGCCCATCAGGTCAATTTTGTGCGGATTGATGCGTTTTTTTTCATCCAGGATTCGTTCGTCTATATGCATCAGCAGAACCTCACAGACGATGAGGTTCCCCGCACCGCCTTCCGTCCCCAGGGGAATGATCTGCTTCACCCGACACTCCATCTGCACCGGCGACTCCCGCACGCGGAAAGGCTTCACCAATTCGGAAGGGATGGGCGTAAGTCCCGATTTTTCAAATTCGCTGATGCTTGCCGGAAATTCCACGCTGGCCACGGCCACCTGCCGGACGATGCTGTAAGTCACCACATTGATGACCACCTCTCCGGTCACTTCCACATTGTGCAGCGTGTCTTTGGTGGTGTTGTTTCCAACGCGGCGGTTGGATGAAAAAATCAGCGTGGGCGGATTCGAGCTGAACGCATTGAAAAAACTGTAAGGTGCCAGGTTGGCTATGCCGTGTTCATCAACGGTGCTTGCAAAGGCAATCGGGCGTGGCGCAACGGCACCAAGCAGGTATTGGTGAAGCTCAGATGTTGGCGTTTGATTAGGATCTATCGTTATCATGCTATATTGCGGTTGTAAGGGCGCAATTTATGAACGCCTTACTGAAAAATTAAGTATTAATGAAAATTGGAAAGCGGAAGAACTGGACTAACTTTGGTTGGTTGGAGAAAAAAAGATGCAGAAATTTTGCATTACGAAACAATAGTTTTAATTTTGTTTGTCGTTTCAACAAAAAGTGTTTTTAAACAAAAAGCAGCATACATGTCATCAGAAAAAGAGTCCAAACAGAAATCACTCCAGTCTGCAGTTGATCGTCTGGAAAAGACCTACGGAAAAGGCATCATCATGCGCATGGGAGACAAACCGGTGCTGGACGTGGAAACCATTTCCACCGGGTCACTTGGCTTGGATATCGCGCTTGGTGTCAATGGTCTTCCCAAAGGCCGGATCATTGAAATTTATGGTCCTGAATCTTCCGGTAAAACCACACTGGCCATTCACGCCATTGCGCAATGCCAAAAACAAGGCGGAATTGCCGCATTCATTGATGCGGAACACGCCTTCGACCGCTCCTACGCGGAAGCGCTCGGCGTTGACACCGACAACCTGCTCATTTCACAGCCCGACGACGGGGAACAGGCGCTCGAAATCACCGAAAACCTGATCCGTTCCAGTGCCATAGACATTATTGTCATTGACTCGGTGGCAGCATTGGTGCCCAAGGCCGAAATCGAAGGCGAAATGGGCGATTCCAAAATGGGCCTCCAGGCTCGCCTGATGTCTCAGGCCATGCGGAAACTAACGGCCACCATTGGCAAAACCGGCTGTTGCTGCATTTTCATCAACCAGTTGCGCGAAAAAATCGGCGTCATGTTCGGCAATCCCGAAACGACAACCGGTGGTAACGCCCTGAAATTCTACGCTTCCGTACGACTCGATATCCGCAAATCCGGCGCTGCCATTAAAGACAAGGAAGGCAACCTGATCGGCAACCACGTGAAAGTGAAAGTGGTGAAAAACAAACTGGCACCGCCTTTCCGCACCGCAGAATTCGACATCATCTTTGGAGAAGGAATCTCTAAATCCGGCGAAATTATTGACATCGGTGTCGAATACAACGTGGTAGAAAAAAGTGGTGCCTGGTACGCCTATAACGGTGCTAAAATTGCGCAGGGTCGGGAAGCTGCCCGCCAGTTCCTGCTCGACAACCCGGAGGTTGCCGATGAAATGGAAGTGAAAATCAAAGCGCAAATCGCAGCAAGCGGCGGCTCAAAAAAAGTGGCGCTCAAGGATGCAGATGTGGAAGGGGACGATTAATCTATCTTTACGACACGCTCCTAAAGATCAGGTATTCGATTGACACTGCATGAAGGTGTTCGGAAATATAATAAGAGCCATCCAGGTTTTGGATGGCTCTTGTCATTTGTGCCGTTTTTTGACGCGATATTCCTCAGCTCGGGTGTGGCGTACGGAAATGATGACTGTCAGAGGATGCTATTTTTTTATTTTTGACGATGCATTTTAACCATGCATTTTAACCATGCAAAAATGCATGGTTAAAATGGGGTTTTTGATTAAAACCCCTACTGGGAAAATTGTTCGTAAAGGGATTTAATCTGCGGTTCTGTTTCCACTGATTTGATGTCCTCCAACATTTTTGCGATTCCGCTGACCAAATTTTCCAGGGCCGTTTTTTCGCCATCGCGAGCCTCCATGATTTTTTCAGCGTAGTCCATTTTCATCTCAAACAAAGTGCGCGTAGCGGCTACCCGCCGCCAGGGCGACTGTTTCATGTTGATGGCGATTGCTTTCAGTTTTGCGATCACTTGTTCGCCGGTCGCTGCCGAACCCGAGGTTGCTAATTTGCCATAGCCCGAAAAAAAGGAAATGGCACCGAAGCCATCCACTATTTCCATATTCCGCTCGAAAAACGGCAGGTATTTCAAATCTTCACTTTCGGCATACATCGTTGCCACTGCACCCAAAATGTCGCTGTTGGTTTCTTTTTCCAAACCCTGTGCCGCTTCGAGGGCAGCGGCCTTATCCTGGGTGTTCAGCAATTCCAGAGCAGAAGAAATAACGGTATATGAAGAATCTTTTCCAATGGCTCGCTTGGCGAAAGTTACCGCACCGGTATCCTCCAATTCGCTGAGCTTGAGGAAAGCGCTTGCCCGAACAGCCGAATGTGGATCCGACTCTGCCATTTGACGCAGTAGCGCCAGATCGGCTTCGGCTTCGCTTTCCGCCAATTCGATGGCCGACAGGCGGATACCCCAGAATTTATCTTTCAATGCGGCTTTGAATACTTTTTTAGCCGTTTCAGTTTCGGTGTAAGCTAAGAGCTGAACAGCCTCATAGCGGTCGTAAAGTTTGGGCGCATTCAGGTATTGGAAAGCCAGTTCATCTTCTGTTTTGTTGTCTTCCAAAACGCCCAAAAGTGTATGTTCTGCATCAAATACCATCAGTTTAGGGCGCTCGGGCACTTCAAAAGTGAACATCTGTGCCCGCTCATTCACCCGTACATTATGCCGTTCGGGTTTGCCTGAACCCAGGTAAATATCAATGGCAACGGGCAACTCGAATGCCGCTCGCATTTTGGCCGGGTCCTGAATTTGTTCCACATTTACGATCGCCGTTTTCGTATTGTCGTCGTAATCAAAAGAAATGTTCAACACCGGGTGTCCTTTATCGAAATACCACTGATCGAAAAACCAGTTCAGATCCTGCCCCGTCACGTCTTCAAAAGCCAGCCGCAAATTGTGTACTTCAACGGGTTCGTACGCGTGCGCTTTCAGGTAATTGCCCAAAGCCAGCCAGAAAGCTTCCTCGCCGATGTAACTGCGCAGCATGTGCAACACCGATCCGCCTTTGTTGTAGCTGTGCGCATCGAACATGTCCTCCTTGTCTGCGTATCTGTAATGAATGAGCGGGTGAACATCGCTTTGCGCAGATCCTAAGTACCCGTTCCATTCTTCAAGCAGGTGGTAGTCGGCCTCATCCGCGCCGTATTTGTGTTCGAGCCAGAGGTATTCGCTGTAATTGGCAAAACCCTCGTTTAACGTCAGGTTAGCCCAGCTTTCGGTGGTGACATAATCCCCGAACCAGTGGTGGAACATCTCGTGCGCCACAATTTTTTCATTGGTCAGGTTATCAATCAGTTCGCGCGAAGTTTGTTGCATAAACTCTCCATAGATCACAGCGGTCGTATTTTCCATAGCGCCGGATACGTAGTCGCGGACTACGATTTGCGAAAATTTCGGCCAGGGGTATTTCAGTCCGGTTTTTTTGGAGAAAAAATCCAGCAATTCCGGCGTATAGGCAAAAATTCGTTTGGCGTGGTCTTTGAACTTTGGTTCCACGTAATATTCAATCGGAACGCCGCTCCAGGTGTCTTTCACCACGGCATAATCCCCAACAGCGATCATAAACAGATAAGGCGCGTGCGGCTGATCCATTTTCCAATAATCGGTGCGGGTGCCGTCGGTATTTTTTTTGGAAGAAACCAACAGGCCGTTGGAAAGGGTTTTGAACTGATCTTCAACCGTCAGGTAAATTTCCTGTGTGCAGCGCTCATTGGGTTTATCAATGACGGGAAACCAGCGGGAATTCCACTCGGTTTCGCCCTGCGTCCAGATCTGGCGGGGCTTGTCGGTTTCCTCACCGCGCGGGTTGATGAAAAACAAACCCTGATTGGACGTGATAGCCGCGCTGCCGCCGGTTTCAGCGGGCTGGGCGATGTATTCGATGTAGATGCTGTATTGCTCGTTTCTTGTATAGAAGCGGCCCAACTGAATGACGAGCTGGTCGTTTTCATAGTCGTATTTCAGTGGTTGGGCGCTGCCTTCAAAAGTAACTTTTTGTATATCAAACCCTTTTGCATCTAGCGTTACCGAACTGCTGGGATAGAAATACGGCTTGAGTTTCAGGGTCGCTTTTCCGATCACCTGCTCTTTTTCCCAATTGAACCGGAGGTCTAATTTGACATGCAGTAGGTCGTTTTCGCGCGTCTGGCTGGGTTTGTAGGCTGGCAGGGGAACGTCGCTTTCCGGTGCAGTGGCCTCAAGTTCTTCCGGGTCGTAGAAAGCGCCGGACACCTCGAGTGTGTCGAGGTTTCTTTCCTCCATCGTTTCTATAGAGGTGGAAACGGTCGTTTGGGGTGTTTTACATCCGGCCATCATTCCGATGACGGCCAGGAGCAGCAACAAATGTTTCATAACTTTACGGATGTTGATTGGTATATTTAAGAATAGCAGTTAAACTTTTTCGGTAGCAGCAACTTCCGCAGTGCGGGTTGTTTCCAGCAAAAAAGCTGCAAGGTGTTCATTAAACATATCCTGATGCTCCATCATAGGCGCGTGGCCGCACTGATCCAGAAAAACCAGTTTTGAGTTTGCAATCAGTTGATGAAATTGTTCGGCTACAAACGGCGGCGTGATTTGATCCTGCTTGCCCCAGACCAGCAAAACCGGCGCAGTGATCTGGTGCAGCTTGTCGCCGAGGTTGTGCCGCACGGCCGATTTGGCGGTGGCAATGATCCGGATGGCCTTGTTTCGGTCATTAACCGTGTCAAAAATCTCGTCTACCAACTCTTTTGAAGCCACGTTGGGGTCGTAAAAAGTGCTTTGGGTTTTCTTTTTAATGAATTCGTAGTCGCCGCGTTTGGGGAAACTACTGCCCATGGCACTTTCAAACAAGCCCGAACTGCCGGTCAGGATAACCGACCGGACTTTTTCAGGGTGGCTCAAGGTGTATTGCAACGCAATATGCCCACCCAGGGAATTGCCCAATACGTTGATCTGCTCGTAGCCTTTGTAATTGACAAAATCGGCAACGTGGTCAACCAACCCAGTAACAGAAAGCTTTCTGATGGGCAACTCGAAGATTGGCAGCAAAGGCACAATTACATTATAAGCATTGGAGAAACGGTTGATGATTCCCTCAAAGTTGCTCAGCGCGCCAAACAGCCCGTGCAGCAACAGCAAGTTTTCCTTCCCGCCTTCGGTTTCAATGTACTTGAACCGGTCATCCTGTTTTATTTCATATCTCATCTAGCCGTATCAACTTTTAATGAGCTGCAAAAATAGATGTTTTAAGGGTATCCTACAACGGGACAGGCCATTACCCTCAAATCTACCCCTTTGAAACGTACCTGTGGGCCTAAATAGGAGGAAATTTATTAAAATTTTACGTGACCATGTTGTTGAAATATGCCTTACTCCCTTATATCCTGCAAATACGGGAAGAAAGTGATTTCAATCTTTGCTTTATTGGAAAAATATCTATTGCTTTGCAGGATGTAAGTTATAACGCTTCTCCTTAACTTTGGAGTCCGTAATCACGCAACACGAAGATTTACTTCGTTCCAAACCAATCGTGCATTTTTTAATTAAACAAAGTAATATATGCGTCTGATAGTTAAACTTTTAATCCTTACCCTGGCAGTAGGTTCGATCCAGTCTTGTGTTTCTAAAAAGAAGTACGATGAACTGGTTGCAGCAAAAGCAGCAACTGACCAGGCACTGGCGGAAACGCAGGCCAACCTGAAACAACTTCAGGATGAGAAAAATGCCCTCGCAGCAGAATTTGAAGCTGAAAAAACCCGTCTGAATGACGAATTGGGCAAAATTAACTCTGAACTTTCTGCAACGAAAGGTCAAATTGCCCAGGTTCAGGAAAAACTGAACATGACGCAAAGCGAGCTGAATGCCCTTCGCTCTCAAATTGACGGCATTTTCGCTACGTACAAAGACAGCGGCCTAACGCTGGAAGACCGCGATGGTCGTTTGTATGTGATGACGTCTAAAGGCGTAAACTACAAGTCTGGCTCTAAAAAACTGTCCCGAGACCAGCGCAATGCGTTGGACGAACTGGCTGTAGCGCTGAAGAAAAGCCCGAATGCCCAAATTTTGGTGGAAGGCCATACCGACAGCAAGCAGTACGCGAAAGGCTCTGGCTACGACAACTGGGATCTGAGCCTCGACCGTGCTAAAGAAGTGGTGAAATACCTGGCGAAAAAAGGGGTTAGCGCCAAGCAGTTGACCATCGGAGGCAAAGGTGACAACCTCCCGGCTGGCGACAACAGCACTTCTGAAGGCCGCGCTAAAAACCGCCGTACGGAAATCGTTCCGAATCCGAACCTCGGTGGTATGATGAAGAAGGACTAATTTATAAGTACTTGCTTCTTCAAAAAGGCGTCAGGGGGGCAAGGTGTCGGACACTTCTGAAAGTGTCCGACACCTTGCCCCCCTGACGCCTTTTTGTTTTGATGGGGCACCAAGGGCTTATTCACCCATCTAAAGGAATATCCTATCTTTGCCACAGAATCAGGCAGCCATGAAAAAGACGTTCAACATCACCGGTGTGTGCTATCCGCAACTGCACTACATGATGGACAATTCTAAAAAAATAGACAGTGTCATGGCATTGGTAGAGGGTGGTGCGTATTTCATCATCAATCGTCCGCGGCAGTACGGCAAAACCACGACCCTGCATTTCCTGACCGACCGCTTGCAAGAAGCAGAAGCTTATCTGCCTATTGCGCTTAATTTTCAGGGCATTGATGGGAGCTGGCACGAATCAGACAGCTCCTTTGCAGCGCGGTTTGTGAATCAATTGGCAGACTTTTTTGAGCTTCAGCAACCCGACATTTTTCAATTCCTGCAAACCGAAAAAGCCGTCGTAGCCGACATGGATAGTTTGTCGAAACTCATCACCAAGCTCGTCCGGCAGACACCTGAAAAATTAGTCCTCCTCATTGACGAAGTAGATGCGAGCAGTAATTACCTGCCTTTCCTCAGTTTTCTGGGCATGCTGCGCACCAAATTTTTAGCCCGTATGCAGCCCCAACACAGCACTTTTTACAGCGTCGTACTGGCGGGGGTTCACGACATCAAATCCTTGAAGTACAAACTCCGCGACCCCGAAGCCGCGCAGTACAACAGCCCGTGGAACATTGCCGCCGATTTTGAAGTAGAAATGAGTTTCAACCCGGCTGAAATTGCGCCCATGTTGGCCGATTATGCAGCCGCAGAAGGCGTGACGATGGACATTCCCGCCCTTGCCGGGCGGTTGTATTATCACACTTCGGGGCATCCGTTTTTGGTGAGTAAGTTGTGCAAAAACATCGCAGAAAAAATTTTGCCCAACCGTGCAGCACAAGACTGCTGGACTCCTGACGACGTGGAAGAAGCCGTCCGGCTCCTGCTCCGGGAAAACAACACGAACTTTGACAGCCTGATCAAAAATTTAGAGAACAATCAGGACTTGTACGATTTGGTTTTCCGAATTGTGATTGACGGGGCGGCTATTGCTTTCAATCAATACAACGCGACCATCTATCAGGGGGTGCTATATGGCATTTTCAAACGGAACGGTAATGTGCGTATTCACAACCGCGTCTACGAGCAACTCATCTACGACTACATGTCCTCCAACCTCGAAGTCAAAATGAGAACCGATGCCTACAACTTTGAAAACCAGTTTCACCTGCCCGATAACCAATTGGATGTGCAAAAAATTCTGCTCAAATTTCAGCAGTTTTTGCACGAGCAGTACAGCAAAAAAGACCAGGCGTTCTTAGAGCGGCAGTGGCGATTGGTCTTTTTGGCCTTTGTCAAACCCATCATCAACGGCAAAGGCTACGATTTTAAAGAAGTCCAGGTTTCGCAGGAGCGGCGCTTAGACATTGTCATCACTTACCTCCAGCACAAATACATCATCGAACTCAAACGCTGGTACGGTGAAGCGGCTCACCAGGAGGGCCTCACCCAATTAGCGGATTACCTCGACCTCCAGCACCAAACCAAAGGTTATCTCGTCATTTTTGACGACCGCAAAGAAAAGCAACAGGCTTCGAAAAGCGTGGTGCATCAAGGGAAGGAAATTTTTGCGGTGTGGGTGTGAGGGGCAGTAAAAGGCGACGTTTTTTATTAGATTTGTTGCGCCCGCGATGATCCCGTCGCAATAAGTCTATTCTTGCACCACCACCACCTTTGCTGTACGCCAGAAGCCTTCCCCTTTCACTTCCAACACATACAACCCGTTTGGAAGACTGGCAACCTCCAATTCGTTTATCCCTTCTGCTAAGGTCACTGCCCGGCGAAAGACCACCCTTCCGTACAGGTCATACAATTGGATATTTGCAGCGCCTTTTTGTGCCGTATTTGAGCAGTCAAAGTACAACTTGCCACCCTGGAGGGGATTAGGGAATACCTTCATCATACCCTGAACGGCCTCCGTTTCTGCCGATATCACCGTCCCGAATTTGATCTTGCCGATCATCATATTTTCCTGGCCTAATGCACGATAAGTACCGGTAAGAAAAATGCTTACGGAATCAATGGTGGTGATTTGTTCAATATAAAATGGAACTGTGGGCAGCCAATAAAGGGAATTGAAGCCAAAACCACTTCCAAATCCATGTTCTGGCCCAAATGATGCATCAAATATCCCATTCTTACTAATGCGGATGAGGCCAAAAGCCGGATAGCCCTGATAGGGTGTATTTCCCCATTTTATATAATACGCGTCCCCTATTTTTAAAATCCCCCAAAGGGCTGAATAATCTATGCCTCCAAAAACAATCATCTTAAAACGCCCATAGTCCGCAAAGGTAGAATCCGGTGTCCCGTTGGGCAACATTCTGCTCACAAAACCAAAAACTGGCTCGGTGGAGATATCGTTTATCATACCTGATACCAAAATTTTGCCATCCGGGTCAATGTGCAGAGCGTTTGCCCACCCTATCGTGTATGGGATTTCAACGGTGCCGCCATCCCCAAAATTAAGATCAGGCTGCCCGTCAGGCAAAAAACAGCATACATGAATATTGGGTGAAAGACAGTATATCGTTTCGTTAAAAACAGTGGGGTAAGGACTAGATAGTCGCCCGGTAACAATGATGCGTCCCTGTGGATCAACTGCCATGTCTTTTAAGATGGTAGCGTTACAAGCTTGGGTAAATCGCTTGAAAATAAACCCATGCCCCCCTCCAAAAGTGCTGTCTACCTGGCCATCGGGCAGCAGCCGCGCAATGAACAGGCCGGTGGAGTCTGGAAAAGCAATCGAATTGCCTCCATGGTAAGCATTCCCGGCAATCAGGATTTTCCCATTAGGTAAGGTAATAATCTCTGTTACGATTTCCTGGGTAAAGGGCAGATCAAGCAAAACATGCCCGGTGTTTCCAAAAGCTGCATCCGGCTGGCCATTGACATCTACTTTTGCAACTAAAGCCACATAGCTGCTTTGCCCGGGCAGAGTGACGCAGCCCGCCATCAGGATCATTTCATCCGGGGTAAGTGCGGCAATGAGACAACTGTCATTGGCATACCCCAAATCAATCCGGATTTGCCCCTGCGGCCCGGCATCCGTATCATATTGCCCGTTGGACAAAAGCCGTGCCAACGCAAAGTCAATGCCGTCCTGTCCGCGGGTATGGCCGGCCAATACAATTCGGCCGTCGCTTAAGTGGAGTGCTGAATAGGCTCGGTCTTGTCGGCCTTCAAAATCACAGGCGGTCACGCCATATCGGTCTGGGCCGCCTAAATACCCTTCGAAGGAATTCGGTACCCCAAAAGTAGAATCCGGAACCTGTGCAGCCAAAAAGGAGGAAGCGAGGCTCAAAACCAGGATTATTGTAGAAGTGTTTTTCATGTTGATGGTGATATTAAACAAATGGTTAGCAACCCCATCATAGAGGCTGCCAACCGCTTATTGTTTTTGTTAGTGAATAACTACGAATGTTTTACGAATGCTTGTCTTTGTATCCAAAAGCACTTCAAGCAGATAAACGCCATTTCTCAAATTGTTTACCAGCAATAAAGTAGACTGCCCCTGGAGGCTGAAATGGTCTAAAAGTATACCCTGGGTATTGTAAAGTTTGACTGTACCCATCTCAAACTCCTCGTTTATCCGGATCGTTAAAGTTTGGTCTGCCGGGTTAGGGAATAGATGCAGGGGCTCCGGAGCAAATTGTGTTGTTGCTTGATGGTTTACCCCAAGTTGAGGCGGCGTCTCACAATCTGAATCCTGGCTATAAAATTCTTTTTGCTTCAATATTCCCCTTGCAAGCACAACGGTATAACCTCCGGAACAGCGACATTTATTGGCAATTGTTTCTATCCGGGCGGTCTGTTCTGTGGTCAGAGGAGCGTCTCCCCACAAATGACTTTGCAAAAGTGTTACGAGCACCGCCTTCATATCCGTCTCATAAACTTCTGTGAAGGTCGCACCCTCCAATTCAGCCAAAAGATTGACCATTTCTTCATCCGTTGCCCCATTCAAACCTTCTATGGATAGCTCAAGCGAATGGGATAAAGATTGTATAAGTTGGTCTGCTGCCAACATTTGGGCATGTAAAGTTGTATTTTCTTCAACGCTTTCGGACAGCAACATATCTAAATCAAAGCGCTGCGCGACAGCTTCGTTCAAGGCGAGCGTTTGACTCTGCACCGATGCGGTGAGAGGATGCGTGGGCTGCCAGCGATTGAGGTATTTTCGATAGCTCCCGTTCAGGACGCTGTAGCTTGCATTATACGTGTTTTGATGGTATTGAGCAACCTCACTATTGATTGACTGAAGCACCGGATTCTGTTTAAGCCGATCTGCAAAATGCCATCTGGCCTCCCAGTCCATTGCCGGGTAATTGAGTGGCGGTTGATACGTACCTTCTAATATTTTGAAGTCATTATGTGCCAATTTTACTTCTTCTTCGGGTTCGTCGGGCGCAGGCGTAAGGCAGGCAACAGTGCTCTCATTGGCTTCTGTTCCGGTCGTTGATGGTACAAACCAAGTAAAAATGTCGTTCATTGTGCCAATTTTACGCGGAGAAGGCCAAAAGGCCGAGCCAAGCAGACTGCTGTTGATTTCAAATTTTGATGCCAATGCTGACCCTAAATCATGGGCAAACGCTTCGATTGGGCTGTTGGTGCCGTGCCAGCGATTCTCCTTGTTTATCTGAAGGCCGATTTGATTTAAAAATGCATTAGAAATATCAGGATGCCCTAACGCGAGTCCGATGCCATGTCTGTACATACTATTACTACGAAAGTCTGTGTTGTCGCAAATGCTCAAAAAGACAATTCCTGTATTGGTTTCTCCAGTTGTGTTACACTCCACAACACTATTAAGCGACTCAAAAAGGTAAATACCGCTGGCAAAACCGGGGCCACTCAAAGGTGGGGAAGATTGGTAATTAATTCCTGCTCCGCTGATGTTGTTGTACCGGATTTTTAATCCATTAGAAGAAGCAAGCCGTGTTCGAATACCCGTGAATCCAAGTAGGTTGGTTGGAATATATTGACCATATATTTTATTTCCAACAATTGTCAAGTCGGAAGTTTGTACGATTACTATTCCCCAAAACACCGCATTGACCCTGGGAGAACGTGCTATGATAGTGTTGCCGCTGACCTGACTACCTAAAAGAGGAATCTCCGTCATCCCTCCAGCATCAATTAAAACACCAATACGCTCTAAAGGGTCGTCCAATTCATCATTATCAGATATTAAGTTTCCCTGGATTTTGAGTTGTATCGGCTTAAAAAACCTAATTTGGATACCCCGTCCCCGAAAATAGGTGATGGCGTTGTTTTTGATTTCACAAACGATAGGATTTTGGCCGCTATTAAACATACCTGCCTTGATCGAAGACAGTGCTTTGTAAGAAGTAACATCTGTTACCGCCAGATTAGTACCTAAGGTCCAAATGTCATTAACACAATTGGAAAATGTAGCAGGAGCAGCAAGCGGCGGTAAAACTGTCTGGTTAAGACCCGTGACTACCGTAGTTGTAGTAGCCATCGTATTCGTGAAAGTGTGAACGGCCCAGGATTCTTCAATAGTATTCGATGAATTAAGCGGATCATAGATTCCGAAATTTTCAAATCGCGAATGCTTAATTGTTATATTGGTATTCAGCGAAAAAACACCATAAGTCCAAATACTGAACTCATCGTTCTGTCCAAAATCTCTGAATACATTGAAGCCTCCTGTCGGCACTTCAGACTGCTCTCCGATATCCAGCGTGGACATCCGCTCTACCCAGATACCCGAGTGCGGATATTCTGTTGGATTTGTCGGTACCGGGGAATTAAAGGTGATGTTGGGATCAATAGATGCAGGTATGCCTGGTTCAACAAGTTTATCATTTCCCCAAAAGGTATTGCCCGATATTCCCATGCTGCTTTCAAGTAAGATGGAAGACCCCGTAATGTTGCTAAGGCAAAGAATTCCACAGATATTCTTCCGGAAGGTATTGTTCGTTGCAGTAATCATAGTCAAATGCCGGAGCCTGATGGCCGCCTGCGCGTCCTCAAAGGTGCATCCATTTGCCTTAATTTTGGCGCTTGGAAGTACCTCAATGCCTGCCCATAATTTTGTACAGCCATGCAAGTGACTTTGTTGTAAGGTGAGTTTCATGCCATTCGAGACCCGAAGGCCACTGTTGTTGTCTAAAAAGATAATTTCCGATCCTGCGGCAAAGGTATAATCCGCTGTAAAAGTTACTTTACCGCGAATAATCAAATACTGTGGATTCGTTTGTGCCTGAATAGCATCAAGTAGTTGGGTTCCATAAAGACTTGGTGCGTCAAAATCTCCGTTAATACATTTGTAGCTTTGCAAAGGATTATTTATACATTCCTTAGAGAGTAGTTCGCCCGCACAAATGACTTGGGCAAAGACTGGATTGGTAAAATGAAAAACGAGTGTGAAGAGTGCCCGAATCAACCAATTCCCCGTGGGGGGGGCAGAAGTTAAATTTTTTCATCAGAATATTTATTTAACGTTAAAAAATAATTATAAAAATGGTTGTCTATTCCAATACTACTGGACATTTTCAAGAATCAGCGGGAAACGGAGCAACGTTTACTAAACTTTCAAAGTTTAGTAAACGTCTTGTTGACAAAAATGTCCAGTAGTATGGTCTATTCCAATAAATACAGGCTATGGCACACAGGGATGCCTTACCAATCCTTGTAGTTAACTACAGGGACAGCCTGCGATGTTTTTTGTGTGAATGTTCAAAATAGTGTTTCCGGAAAGATTTATCCGGTCAAAAAATATAGAATTGCAAGATCCGGTATTTCTCGGATTGGGTAGCTATTTACAAATATGCAGGAAACGCCACATAAAAACAATTTACAGCCCAACTTTAACAAATTATCAAATTACCACATTTTTTATAACTGGCAGGTTTTTAGATCTTTTTAATCGGTTGCCAACACTTATAGACCCGGATACCAGCGCTATTAAAGTCAATATCTGTATCTTTGCGCCGGCATCAAAAACCCGGTTTTATGAGCAGATGTTTCCGGTACTTATCAAACATAATTACGTTTTCAGGAATCTGTTTTCTTATGGGCTGCGACGCCGATCATAGCCAATTGACTCAGATCAACGGTGTCTGGATCGAAACCTTCCCCCCCGAGCATCAAGAGGAGAACCGCTATACTGCCGACAACAAAATTTTCAAGGCGGGGCGGGAGTTTATATACCGTTACCATTATATCAGCACGCAGGGCGACACCCTCCTCTTTAAAAACAGACAAAGCCAAACGCCCGAATTCCAGAGCTATCACTATGCCTGGGACTTCGTTCGCCCCGACAGCGCTGACGACCAAACGATTGAAACCATAGCCATCAAAATTGCGGAGGGGCGCGAACCTTATGTGTTCAGTGACCAAAATTTCAACCAGACCGTCCAGGAAATCCGCCTTTATAGTCCTGAAAAGAAGGAATTGGGCGGATATGCTTCCGGTACGCTCATCGAAAATGCAAAAAATGTGTGGATGCAGGCACCCAATATGAAGCTGTTTCGCATTCTTGCCCTGAATCCGTACCCCTTTATCTCGGTGCCATACAAGCAGGGCAATCGCTGGGAATGGAAAGTAGAAGTGGGCCAATCCAACAGTGATGTTCGATGGAAAGCCTGGGGCGGCGCTTTAGAAAACAACCTAAAATATCGGATCAGCGGACAGGAAACTGTTCGCGTCCCGTGGGGGGAAGCTCGTTGTTTTATCGTGGAGGCCGACGCGGAAAGCGGGCTGGGCCGCACGCACCTGAAAGCGGCGTTTAGCGAGGAGCATGGTTTTTTGCGCTTGGATTATACCAATATTGACAACTCCAAACTTGTATTTGAGTTAATTAGTGTCCGTCTTTAAAGTCCGATAACTGCGTTGTGTTAGACCCCAAAAACGGTCATTTACGTAAGTAAACTCCCGTTTTTGGGGTCTTCACAAGCCTTGTTCTCGAACGCTAAAGAACAGACACCGACTATAGAGACGGACACCAATCAGTGTCTGTCTTTAGAGTCCGATAGCTGCGTTGTGTTACTTCAACGCGTCAAAAGTCATATCCAAGCGCGATTCAACGGTGTACGGTGAAAAATCGTTAAGGAAAAAGACCACTTCCAGTTTGAACTGGGCGCCAGTCATTATTTTTTTTACATTGCGCAGGCTTGGGAGCAGCCGAATGCGATCGTCGGCCTGCCCCCGAAGTTCATTGATGTAGAAAACTTCGTCTGCCGGCGAACATTCTGCGCGCTCTGTGTCGCATATTCTGACAGAAATCTCTTCAATGAAATAGTACTCCTTGCCGTTTTCGAGGGCGGTGAGGGTTCCGAAAGCTGCGTTGATGGCCGTAATGGCTGCCGTGTCGGTTCCACTCTGGCTCAGGAAAAAATCAATATTGGTGTTTTGCCGGTTGACTTCAAAAACCAAGGGGAACGAGGGGTTCGCTCCTGCCGGGATGGTGAAGAGGGTATTCGGGAAAACCATTTCAAAAAGTCGCTCCCGCTCGTCCTTGTTGCACCCCCACCAAAGCAGCACGATGAATAGGATCCCGCTCAATTTTCTCATAACCTGATCATTTTTCTACTAAACGAAAGAATGCTGCGAAATTATTTGCAACTTTTAAAATATCGCTATCTTTAGTGAATCTATATTAAATATCGCGCAACAAAAATCTGATTTTCATACCTTTCACCTTACGAAATAAGCACAGGATATGGGCGAGCAAAAAGTGTCATTGGTTTCCGGCGACAACCAGTTACAAAATTTTACAAAGCATTTGCTGAGAGATGTTTATGCATTTGAATACATGCTGGAAAATGACTGGTTCGAGAGCGGCATCGCGCGTATTGGCGCCGAGCAGGAGATGTTTTTGGTGGATAACAAAACCTATAAACCTGCAATGATCAACATGGAGGTGTTGAAAAAAATGAAGCATTGGGAGTGGGTCACTACCGAGCTCGCCAAGTTTAATTTGGAAACAAACCTCACCCCGAGGGAATTCAAAGGCGACTGCCTGCGGCAGATGGAAATGGAGAACCTGGATTACCTGAACAAGATCCGGGACAAGCTCAAACCCATGGATGCCAGCTTAGTGCTGACGGGAATTCTGCCGACCCTCACCAAGATGGACTTGGAAATGCACAACCTCACGCCCAACCCCAGGTACGTTGCACTGATGGAGGCCATCAACCGGCAACTCATTGGTTCGTTCTACGAATTGAGGCTCATGGGTATTGACGAGATTTTAGTCAAACACCAGTCTCCACTGCTGGAGGCTTGCAATACCAGTTTCCAGGTACACCTCCAGGTATCGCCCAATGATTTTGTGAAGTACTACAACATTGCACAGACGCTGGCCGCCCCGGTACTGGCCATCGCCGCCAATTCGCCCATTGTGTTTGGCAAACGGCTGTGGCACGAAACGCGGATTGCGCTTTTCCAGCAAGCGCTTGACATCCGGACTACGCACGACCACATGCGCGAACGCAGTCCGCGGGTGAGTTTTGGTACAGGCTGGTTGGACAAAAGCATCATGGAAATTTATCGCGAAGACATTGCCCGTTTCCGGGTGCTCCTTGGCGCTGACATCGAAGAAGATTCCATCGAGCTGATCCGCCAGGGCAAAGTGCCTAAACTTAAAGCCCTGCAGGTTCACAACTCGACCGTTTATCGCTGGAACAGGCCCTGCTACGGGATCAGCCCCAACGGCCAACCCCACCTGCGCATCGAAAACCGGGTGTTGCCTTCCGGCCCGACAGTGCTGGACGCCACGGCCAACGCTGCTTTCTGGCTCGGCGCCATGGTGGGCATGGCCAATCAATACAAAGACATCCGCGAGCAAATTTCCTGGGAAGACGTACGCGACAATTTTGCGAAAAGCGCTCAGGTCGGTATTGACTCTACTTTCACCTGGTTTAAAGACAAAAAAATATCCGTTTGCGACCTGGTGACAAAAGAACTGATCCCCATTGCGCGGAAAGGATTGGAAATTCAGAACGTGGATAAGGCCGATATAGACCGATACATGGACATCATTGGTGCGCGTGCTGAACTGCACATGAATGGTGCCCGCTGGCAATTGCGTGCGTTTACCAAACTAAAAAAACAAGTGAGCCGCGACGAAGCCCTGTCGGTCATGACTGCCGCCATCATCAAAAATCAACTCAAAGAAATGCCCGTTCATACCTGGGAGCTACCCGAGCCTGGCGATCTGGATGAATACCGCCCATCCAAACTGAAGGTGGAAGAGTTTATGGTCACCGACCTCTTTACCGTACAAAAAGACGATTTGATTGACTTGGTTGCCGAATTGATGGATTGGCGCCGGATCCGCTACATGCCGGTGGAAGATTCCAAAGGACAACTCTGCGGGCTGATCACTTCACGTCTGCTGCTGCGCCACTTCACGCGCTTCAACCGGGTGAATGGCAAAGACGCCGTTGCTGTCAAAGACATCATGATCGAACAACCTTTGGTCATTGCCCCCACGGCAACCATCCTGGAAGCGATGACCATGATGCGGGAAAACAGAATCGGATGCCTGCCGGTGGTGAAAGATAACGAACTAGTGGGTGTGATCACAGAAATGGATTTTCTGAGGATTTCGGCACGGCTGATTGAGCGGTTGGAGCGATAAATACAACACGGGTCATCCCGAATTTTCGGGGTGACCCATGAGTTTTAGAAACGTCTCGTAAATAACTTCCCTGTTTGGGCGGTCTCTTTTCTAGCTACGCCGAACTTACGTTTCACCATGCTTTGTTGTTTCGGCGGTCACTTGGCTTAGGCTAAGCTCCCTTCTCACTCACGCCTTGCCTGATGAAAAATATGACATGCTGAGCCTGTCGAAGCACCTCGCCGAATCCAGGTAACCTATTTACGCCATGTTCCTTACCCAGAGCTATAAAATTCGGGATCGTTCACGTTTTATGATCGGCTGGCAACAACCTTTACGCCTGCACCTCCGAACCAATCACCGAAGACAAATATTCCCGGTTCATTCTGGCGATATTGTCCACCGAAATTTCTTTCGGGCACTCGGCTTCACAAGCGGTGACATTCGAACACATGCCGAACCCTTCCAGATCCATTTGCTTCACCATTGCCTGCACCCGCTTACGGGCTTCCACCTTACCCTGTGGCAATAGTGCCAGGTGCGATACTTTGGCGCTCACAAACAACATGGCCGACGCATTGGGGCAGGCCGCCACGCAAGCGCCGCAACCGATGCAGGACGCCGCGTCGAATGCGTGTGAAGCAATGTCTTTTTCTATGGGAATGGCATTAGCATCCTGAGCTTGTCCAGTATTAACCGATACATAGCCGCCTGCCTGGATGATGCGCTCGAATGCCTCCCGATCTACGACCAAGTCGCGGATCACCGGAAAAGCGCGCGCGCGGAAAGGCTCAATCACGATGGTGTCGCCATCTTTGAAGTGGCGCATGTGCAACTGGCAGGTTGTAGTGCCGCCCATCGGACCGTGCGGTTGGCCGTTAATGACCATACTGCAGGTGCCGCAGATGCCTTCCCGGCAATCGTGCTCAAAGGCAACCGGCATTTTTCGCTCGTTGATCAGCGACTCGTTGAGCACGTCCAACATTTCGAGGAAAGACATGTGTTCGTTGGCTTCCACGGGGTAGCTTTCTAAGCGGCCTTTGTCATTCGGGCCGCTTTGGCGCCATATTTTAAGTTTGAGTTTCATCGTTTGCATTGCGAGGAATTTTTTTATTTGTAGCTTCTTTTGCTGGGGTGTACATCATTAAAAACAAGCGGCTCTTTGTGTAATTCCGGGTCTTCTCCCCAGCCTTTGTATTCCCAGGCAGCTACGTAGGCGTAGTTTTCGTCGTCGCGATCGGCCTCGCCTTCCGGCGTTTGGTATTCTTCTCGGAAGTGTCCGCCGCAGGATTCGTTGCGTTCCAGAGCATCCACGATCATCAATTCCCCCATTTCCAAGAAATCGGCCACGCGGTGGGCTTTTTCCAATTCCGGGTTGAATTCGTTGGCTGAACCTGGCACGAACAGGTCTGTGTAGAAAGCTTCCCGCAGTTCACGGATCATCGCCCGCGCTTTGGTCAGCCCTTCCTTAGTCCGTGACATCCCGCAGTAATCCCACATGATTTTGCCGAGGCGGCGGTGAAAACTCTCCACCGACTGCGTGCCCTGAACCCCGAGGAAGCTGTCTAAGCGTTCTTGTACGTCCTTTTCCGTTGCCGCAAATTCTTCGCGGTTCGTATCGAATTTCGGCGTGCTGATGTCATTGGATAAGTAGACGCCAATGGTGTAAGGCAGTACGAAATAGCCGTCGGCCAAGCCCTGCATTAGGGCGGAAGCGCCGAGGCGGTTGGCACCGTGGTCAGAGAAGTTGCATTCCCCCGCAGCAAACAACCCGGGAACATTGGTTTCCAAGTTGTAATCCACCCAAAGTCCGCCCATTGTGTAGTGCACTGCCGGGTAGATCTTCATCGGCATCTTGTACGGGTTTTCGCCGGTAATCTTTTCGTACATCTCGAAGAGATTGCCGTATTTTTCTTCCACTTCCTTTTCGCCGAGTTCGATGATTCTTTCCTTATTCGCGTGGTGTTCGCCGATCGAGTTGGCTTTCGATTTGCCGTAACGCTCAATGGCAGAGGTAAAATCGAGGAACACGCCGAGCCCCGTTGGCACCACGCCCAGCCCTTCGTCGCAGGCGACTTTCGCTGCCCTGGAAGCCACGTCGCGCGGCACTAAATTCCCAAACGCCGGATAACGACGCTCTAAGAAATAATCGCGGTCGGCTTCGGCTATTTCCGTGGCATTTTTTTTGCCTTCCCGGATGGCCTGTGCGTCTTCTTTTTTCTTTGGAACCCAAACCCTGCCGTCGTTGCGGAGGCTTTCCGACATCAGGGTGAGTTTCGACTGGTATTCGCCGTACTGCGGAATGCAGGTCGGGTGGATTTGCGTAAAGCAGGGATTGGCCATGTAGGCGCCCCGGCGCACGGCGCGCCAGGCTGCCGTCACGTTGCAGGTCATGGCGTTGGTGGAAAGGTAGAACACGTTGCCGTAGCCGCCGGTAGCCAACACGACCGCGTGGGCGCCGAAACGTTCTAACTTGCCGGTCACCAAATTGCGGGCGATGATGCCGCGAGTTTTTCCGTCCACCAGCACTACGTCGAGCATTTCGTGGCGATTGTACATCTCTACGCTGCCCAGCGCAATCTGGCGCGAAAGGGATTGGTAAGCGCCGATCAGCAATTGCTGGCCCGTCTGACCTCGCGCGTAAAAAGTGCGGCTCACCTGCACCCCACCAAAAGAGCGGTTTTCAAGCAACCCGCCGTATTCCCGGGCAAAAGGCACGCCTTGCGCCACGGCCTGGTCTATGATGGCCGCGCTCACTTCTGCCAGGCGGTAAACGTTGCCTTCGCGTGACCGGTAGTCGCCCCCTTTGATGGTATCATAAAACAAACGCCACGTGCTGTCGCCGTCGTTGCGGTAGTTTTTAGCAGCGTTGATCCCGCCTTGTGCGGCAATGCTGTGTGCGCGGCGCGGACTGTCGTGGAAAGTAAAGCACTTAACCGCGTAGCCCAATTCGCCCAGAGAAGCAGCGGCAGCAGCGCCGGCAAGCCCGGTGCCCACCACGATGATTTCGATGTTGCGTTTGTTGTTGGGTGCCACCAAAGGCATCGAAGATTTATATTGCGTCCATTTTTCGGTTAATGGCCCGGCAGGTATTTTGCCATCAAGCGTCATAGTCCAGCGTTTTTAAAGTACATGTACAAAGGAATGAGCGCAAACAGCGCCGGAACAATCACGGAGTAGATTTTTCCAATCGCCCTGATCAGCGGCGAATATTTCCGATGATTCAACCCCAGGGTTTGGAAAGCGCTTTGAAAGCCGTGCCAGAGGTGGAAAGCGATTACAACCATCGAAACGACATAAAAGATGACGAAGCCAGGGTTCATATAGGTCGCTTTCACCGCTGTGTAAAGGTCGGCCACTGCCACGCCGTCGTAATTTTTGCTTTCTAAGGTGCCCATTTTCATTTGCAGCCAAAACTGATAAAGGTGGATCATCAGGAAAACAAAAATGATGGTGCCGAGCCAGCCCATATTGCTTGCAGCGCGTGCGTTGGTGTTTGTTGCGCGGGTCACCTTGACGGTGTATCCCTGCGGGCCTCGGGCGGCTACATTTTTACGCCAGATTATCCAACCCTGCACCGCGTGGATGAGGATGAAGGCGTACAAGCCGTAGGAAAGGACTTTGATTGGCGTAAAAGAGGTCATAAAGAGGGCGTAAAGATTGAACTTTTCGCCTTCGTCGCTGTATAGCAACTGCAAATTGCCGAGTAGGTGAATCACCAAAAACAGGATCAGAAACAAGCCGGTGAGGCTCATGATCAGTTTTCGCCCGATGGAGGATGTTAGAAAATTCGTAAACCAATTCATGTTTTTACGTTTTGTTGCGATTCGAATGCAGGGTTTGTGGCGGCAAAATCTTAATCCTTAGATAAGATGTTCGAGCTTCCTCACTAACTTTGCGCCACCCGGAATGCGATCGCGTGCAAATCTACCGTAATAAGCGCATTCGGCCAACGGCAGTTCAGCGGAAACTAAAACTCTTGAATTATTTAGAATCAATCAAAATAAATGAGCGATAACATGAATTTCGCAGCCTTTCTGGGGAAATTCCCGGAAGTGCGCCTGCCCGTCATCCTGAACGACGAAATTCACCACGATTTCAGCCGGCACAACGACCCGCTGCCGGGCCTGATGATTGAGCGCTTCATCGCACCCTTAGAAACTGAACCAATTGACGAACTGACGGAATTTATCGCTTGTTTTAAAATACCAGAGACGGGCGAATTCCACGCAGTGGTGTATTGGAAAGCGGCGCTGTTGAATTACCAGTACGTCTTAGCCACGTTCACCAAAACCGGCCTGCTGGTAGACAAACGCGTCATCGCTGGCCTTGTTTCAGATGGCAAAACGCTGGTAACCTCTGTTGCTACGATAGACGAAGACTGGGGCATCCACATTGTTACCGGGCATGCGGATGCTGCCTCCACGCACTTGTATGACGCTTCTCAAAGCAAAATATCGGAGTTGGAGTTGCTGCCGGAGGGGGTGATCATGGAGGTATGAGGATTTAGTGATTTGAAGATTTGGCGATTTGAAGATGGGGCTTTCGTTACTGATGATAGTTGTCGTTGGAACTGTGCAGTGCGGCTGCCATTGGGCTACCTGGATTTTTGTCCCATCACGTATGTCATTCCCGCAGGGAATTTGCGACATAACGTCCAGCTACATGTTTTTTGTAGATTCTTTGGGGAAGGGACACGGAAAGCGACATCCTGAATAATTCGTATAGATTTTGCCTCAAAAGCTTTTCTCTTGTTGCTGATTCCCTGGCGGGAATGACAAATCAACAGCAGGGCTTACAAATCGTTTAACGAAACCACGCTGCATCCCAAAACCCACCAATAACCAGTAATAAATAAACCCCCAAGTCCTTAATTAGTGCCTGTCTTTTTAGCCGGGTGTCTGCTCTTTAGCGTTCCAGAACAAGGCGTGTTTCGACCCAAAAACGGGAGTTTACTCGCGTAAATGACCGATTTTGGGGCGAAACAAAACGCGGTTATCGGACTACAAAGACAGACACTAATTAAAATCCGTTTCCTCCTCCACCGGCGGCTCAGGCGGGGTCTTTTCCACCGGACAACCGGCAGGGCGCTCCTGCACCAGATAGAGACTGACCTGCTCGCCCATGCGCAGCATCTGGTCGGGGACGTAGGCGGGTTCCTGTTTCCAGATGTAGGCCGTGCTGCGGTCTGTCACTTCCCCGTAGATTGTGCCGATGTTCAGGTTCATGCTGCTGATGAGGAAAACTGCTTCTTCGTAAGTTTTACAAACCATGTCCGGTATGGGCACCATGCCGGTGTTTCGTACGCTAACCACAAATTGCAACACGCTACCCTGCGGGATTTTAACGCCCTGCCGGAGGTCTTCATCCGTGATTTTGCGGTCGTCATAAAAGAAGTGCAAAATGGTATTTTCCTGTTGCACGCTGTCAAACTGGCGCTCTTTGATCACCGCCCGGATCTTCATGCTGCGCAATTTCTTTTCGTATTGGTAAAAATTATAATTCCCCACTAAGCTCGGCAACATGACCTCTGGCGGCGTACTGCTGTACATGCTCAGGTAAACCGTCCGGTTTTCTTTGACCCTGGAAAACGGCCTGGGGTCTTGCTGGAAAATTTCGTAAGCCCGCTTGTCGGGATCGAAAACGGAATCAATGATGACAATAGAAAAACTCATACTTTTTGCCTTGCGGGTGGCTTCCCGCAGATCCATACCGATGTAATTCGGCACCTGAAGCGATTCTCCGTGCCGGGTGTACCAGTTCAGCCCCACCGTCACCAGCAGCAAAATGCCGCCTCCGAAAATTACCATCGCCAACAGGTTCATCAGGAAAGGGGCAGAGCCTAAGAAGGTCGCTGCGTTGCCCGCCATGGTGCGGATGCCATATGTGATGTTTTCCCAGGTCGGCGGTTTTTGCGGCAACAGTTCGTATTGCGGCAGTGAAAGGTTGCCGTCTGCGCCAGATTGCGGCTGTAATTCCGATTCCGGCTGTTCCACTGGCCCGGCCATCGGCGCTTCCTGCACGCTGGTCAGCCATTGTTCCGGAATGCTGTCTGTGGGGGCTTGCGAGGCGGCAACCGGAATGACGGGTTTTCCGCTTTCGCGCAATTTTTTTTCAAACCCAAACTCCAGAATCTGATCAATGAATTCATAAGGTTTGTAGCCATTGATCGCCGCCTGATGGAAAATACAGGTGGCAGGCGTCATGCCCGGCAGCGAATTGGCTTCAATCACGACGGTTTCCGCGCGGTCGTCCTCGTAAATGCGCACAAAAGCGTCAATGCGCGCATAACCCTGGATGTCTAAAATGCGGGCCGCTTTTTCCAGCGCTTCTTTCACTTGCGCAGCAATGGTTTCGTAGCGTTTGTGGTCGGTGGAAAACCTTGCAGGGGTAATGTTTTGCCCTTCGCCGGCTAAGAATTTTTCTTCCAGCGACAACACTTCCCCGCTGGCCAAAGTCTCCGAAGGCTCAAAAACTTCGTAGCGCAGGGTGCCGTCGGCATTAAAATGCGTGAGCAACCCGCCGGTCACTTCCAGAAAATGGGAAGCGCCGTTGGCTTTGACGAGGCTTTCAAACAGGATTTCCTGCTTGCGCGGAAACTCCTCTTTTTGCTTGAGATGCAAGACCCGGCGCGCTTCTTCGCCTTCCTGGCCGTCAGGTCGGAATATCAGGCGGGTATAAGCTTCGAGTTCAGCGCGGTGGTCAATGACCTTCACCGCTGAACTGCACCCGTCGTCAACCGGTTTGGCCACCACCGGATAGCCGAACATCGTTTCGATGCGGTTGAAAAAATCCATCGAATTGGCCTCGTATTCCGCTTTTTTCACCAGCAATTGCTGCGCGATGGGGAAGCCGTTTTTCTTCAGCGTCTGCAACGTGCGGAATTTGTCTATCGTAATGCTGGACGACCGCACCCCGGAACCGTTGTAGGGAATGCCTTTGGCGTCCAACTGCATTTGCACCTGACCATCTTCGCCCGGTCTGCCGTGCAGGGCTACAAAAACGCCGTCCACAACCTGTTTTAAATCATCAAAACTGAGGCGCTTGGGCGCAAAAATCACATCGCGCGAAGCATATTTCCCCGTGATGTCGGCGCATTGTATTTTAATGGCTTCCACAACCGGATGGAGTTTCCAGTGCAGGATTTTATCGCGGATGTCGTCGGCATTGTCCTTTAACATCAGGTTGATGGGGATCTGCCAGAGTTCGTAGTTTTTTTCGTCGCCACTCAGGAAAACCGGGATAGGCTCGTATTTGTCGGAACTGGCCAATTTTTCAAAAATATTTCGACCGCTTTCTACCGAAATGTGCCGCTCGAAGGAGTAGCCACCCATGATGACGGCAATGCGTTTGCGCTGGGTAGCCGTGGCTTTCAACGTTGCAATCTGCTCATCTAAGCGATCCATCAATTTGCGGAAGCCATCCTGACCGGGTTGCTCAGCTAATCGTTCCTGTAGGGAAGCCCGGATGATGTACGTCAGGAATTGAGAAGGGTTGAGGCCAATTTCGGCAGCCTGGTGGAAAAAGAAAGACGAAGGCAACATGCCCGATGTCGTATTCGGATCGTTCAGAATGATGCTCCCGTCGGGTTTGATGAAGCCGTCAATGCGCGCATATACGTGGAATCCGAGGGTGTGAAACAGCCGCTCGCATTCAGCGCGGATGGCGTTGATGTCCAACTCCCCAAGGTCAATCGGCGTTATTTTGCGCGACAGGCCGGGCAGGTATTTCGAGCGGTAATCGTAAACTTCCGAGCCTTTGACGATTTCCGTCGGAGGCAAGGCCACCGCGCTGCCGTCTTCTTTGCGGATGACAATGCAGGAAAATTCTTTGCCGTGGATAAAGGCTTCAAGGAGCACCTGGCTTTCGTCGTCGTGGCTTTCCAGCATAAAAGCGCCGCCTTCTTGTTGCAGGGTTTCCGCTGTGCTGTCTAAATATTGGAGTAGGGCTTCCGGATGGTAAATGACTTTTTGCTCCTGCGGGGTGGCCACCAACATCGGGAAACCGAGGCCGTCGCGGATGTCTGTGAGCAGCCGCACGTATTCAACCCGTTCGAAGGCATCGCGATCCGTCCATTCGCTTGCCGGGATGATTTCCCGAAAAAACGCGCTGTTCACCGCATTTTCAAACTCTTCTAATCCGCCTTCTTCTGCCACGATGGACACGCCGATGGACGACCCCTGGTTGGCCGGTCTGATGACGATTGGAAAACCGACGGTTTGAATGGCGCGGCTGTACATTTCCTCAACGTTTGCCTGTTTCCAGACTTCGCGGTCGAGTACCATAATTGGCGGACTGGCGAACCCGTATTGCGGCATCATCGCTTTCTGAACGGCTTTGTCCATGCCCAACTGGCTGGGGCTGACCCCGCTGCCGGTGTACGGAATGCGCAATGCTTCGAGTTCGCGCTGGATCTGACCGTCTTCGCCGTATTCACCGTGCAGGGCTAAGAAGGCAATATCTATGAGTTTGGGCAGTTCGGAGGGTTGCAGCTTACGCCCGACTTTGGCGATCAGCGCTTCTTGCGTGGGCGCGCTCAACTGGCCGAGGCTTTCCGCGTAGATTTGAAAATTGTTAGGCGACGGCGGCAGCAGGTCTACCGGCGGGTAAAAGTCGCGGATGCTGCCCTTGTAAATGTACTGCCAGTCGAGCAAAATAAAGTTGCGCAGGCTGTCTACGAAAATGGGAACGGGCTCGTAGAGCGCTTTATTCAGGTTGTCATACACGGTGCGCCCGCCTGCGAAGGAGATTTCCCGTTCGCGGGAGGTGCCACCAAAAAAAATGCCAACTTTGATTTTCATAGTACGATGCTGCGCCTGTGGGCGGTTGATTTGTTTTTAACGCCGCAAATTTAGTGTAAATTGGAGAAGTATTTAGTGTCTGTTTTTATCGTCCGATAGCTGCGTTATGCAAAGGCTCAAAATTGGTCATTTACGCGAGTAAACTCCCACTTTTGGGCCTTCGCATGCCTTGCTCTCGAACGCTAAAGAACAGACACTCGAATATTTATTGATGATTGACGATTACATGATTGGTAATTGATGATGGAGCAACCCCGCAAACACGAAATGAGTAGGCATTCCACCTCATCAATCCTCATTTTTCAATCATCTATCATCAATCAATCCTTGTCTTCAGAGCATCCCGAATATTAAAGCAGCCAAAGCGCCGCCAGCCAAAGGTCCGGCCACAGGCACCCAGCTGTACTTCCAGTTGCTGCCGGCTTTTCCTTTTATGGGCAAAAGGGCGTGTATGATCCGCGGACCAAGGTCTCTCGCCGGATTGATGGCGTAGCCTGTGGGGCCGCCCAAGCCCAGGCCAATGCCGAGTACGAGCAACGCAACGGGCAGGGCGTCTAATGCGCCGAGGCTGGCTTGCGGCGCAGCAATGTGCAGCACTCCAAAAATCAGGACAAATGTGCCAATCACTTCGGTCAGGAAATTATAAAAAGGATTTGAAATAGCCGGTGCCGTACAAAAAGTAGCCTGAATAATTCCGGCATCGTCGGTGGCGTCGTAGTGTTTTTTGTAGGCCATCCACACGAGCATGGCACCGATCATAGCCCCGATCAATTGCGCTGCTACATAAACAGGCACGTCTGCCCAGGAAAACTTCCCGGCAATGGCTAAGGCAACTGTTACTGCCGGGTTGAGGTGTGCGCCGCTGCTGCCCGCTGCCACATAAACGGCCACAAACACCGCCATGGCCCAGCCCAGCGTGATGACCACCCACCCGCCGTGGTTGCCTTTGGAATCTTTGAGCAGGACATTAGCGACGACGCCGTTTCCGAGCAGGATGAGGATGGCGGTGCCGATCAGTTCGCCGAGGAAGGAAGATATCATTATTCCGGGTTTTAGAGCTTGATTGGATTTCCGTCAATCGGCTACGGTCGGCAAATTTTATTTTATACTGCGTTGATTTTTTTCACCATAGCTGCCGGCTATGTCTGCAAAAACCGCCTTGTCTAAAATAAAATTTCCTCGCCCTCGCTCAATCACGAAAACCCGATCAAACTCTTGGGTATTAAAAAAAATAACGGGAACAATAATAGCAAGTTTTTCAGGAATTTAGCTTTTTAACTCAATGAACGCATGAAACTCAATCTCTCTGTGGCTGGCAGCCCTGTTATACGACCTATGTCAACCAAGTTCACCGCGTTCTATCGCCCATCGTTTACAACAAATCCAAACAATTAAATCAGGAAGTTGGAGTTTATGTGCTACACGACGAAGTGTGCGACCTCTGGATTCCGGATGTGCGCGAACCGGACGGGGAAATGAAAATGCTCTATCACCCACTGTGGATTATCTTAGACTCCCGCAATGAAACCTATTACCGACCCTTAATGATTGTGTTGAATCACAAGGCTTCGATGCCGGAAAGTGACGATTGAGGTCACTCATACCGCAGCGCTCCTTATAATGTTGATGGCACGGAAGGTTGGTCGCGGGTGGGCAAATTTATAATCATACAACCAGATATTAATTCTCTTAGTCAAGATTTTTCTTTAGTGTCTTTACAGCACTGGCCGGCAGTTCCAGAAACTCAGCAACCTGGGCTTGTGTCAATCCTGCTAAAAGTAAAAGCATTTTTTTTGCCGTCTCAATTTTTTCTAATTGAGCTTTTCCCGCTCTTTTTCGATCCCTTTCTCGATCCCCTTTTCGATCCCTTTCTCGATCCCTTGCAGGAAAAGGAAATCTGTTTCAACGTCATAGTTTAAGTTTACCGGCATCTCTGTTGTAATTTTTATGGTTAACGCCCCCAATTTACGCAATCTTGCCAAAATAATCAACTGCTTCAGGTGTTTTGATAGTTTACCCGGACTTTTGCACGCAGCCTTCAGGTTCCTAACCAATAAACGTAAGACTAACTCCGCCTGTTCAGCAGGGTAATTGGCTAATACAGCCAAGAGGAGAACTTCCGGCACCTGAGCGTTTAATAGCTGGGTGACAGGTAATCTGCATTTTTTCTTTCAAATGCCTGAATTTCTTGATCTTAATGCCGAGTTGAGCTTCTACTAAAGGAATGAAGATACTTTCCGCATTTTCCTTGAAGATTTTATCGTACAGGTTGCCCTCGTGGGGGTGATTTTTAGCCATTATCTAAAATTTGTTTTACCTCGTCGCTAATTTGCTAAAATTTGTATAACTATCCAGCCGCTTTGAAATGCTTTTTGCCATACGACCTCGGAGAGGTCAGAGGTTTGTAGAAATGTAGCATTTCAATGTTTTCCCGACCTCGGAGAGGTCGAAGGTTTGCAGAAAATAGCGTTGAAACAAACGTTCGACCTCTCCGAGGTCGGGAATTAAGGTCAACCCGATGCATTTCTACAAACCTTTGACCTCTCCGAGGTCGGGAATTAAGGTTAACCCGATGCATTTCTATAAACCTTTGACCTCTCCGAGGTCGGGAATCATAAGTATTTAGGGGCGGCTGGATAGTTACCTAAATCCTATTTCTATACAAAAATTGCCTATATGACATGGTTTATTTTGACCCCAACCGCTAACTTTAAAATAAAAGGAACAGCGGTTCCCCAAGCCGAGGCTAACCTATCTGATTTCAAATTCAGTATTAGTACTATTGGGGATTATTTACGGAAGCCTGCTCCTGATTCCTTTGAAGTTCCTAACCTAAGGCTTAGATTTCGTGCCAAGTTGACGGATTTGATGAGTGCTGCTTTTGTCGTTTTTCCAACGCATAGTTTAATTAGTAAAAAAATGATTGAGTGCATATCTGATTTTAAATCGCCTCCATGCCAACTTTTTAATACATTATTGATTGACAGAAAAAATATGGCCCATCCTTTCTCTTTTTTAATGCAAAATTCACCACAATTTGACATAACAGATTATGATCGCTCTGTTTTTTCCAGAATTAGTGGGATAAGAAGCGATGGTCTTTATCTGTATGAAGATTTCCAGGCCGCTAATTTCGAAGATGTTTTAGCTAAAAAAGGTGTTGCCGCCCGTGCCTTATACATGAAAGAAAATGTGAATTGGGATTTTTTTATTTTGGCTGGCCAGCCATTCCTCTGGATGGTCAACGAAAAAGTGGCTGATGCGCTGTACCAGGCTAAAATCACGGGTATTGTCTGGTTCCTTTTCAGCAGGGAGAAGATTTAATAGACGATAACCTTGTCTGGAAAGCGGCAAGGGTGGAAGGACTCAGGTAGTTGAAGTACTTATCATCTTGCTTATGTCCGTAAAAAGGTGTTCAAACCCCTATTAAAATAAAAGCACTCATTGCTCAACATGGAACAAACCCTAACAGCAGTCTCTTTAGTACTGTATCAATCATTCGATCGCGATGAAATCCGAAAATTTTTACTCCATCCACCACACTTTCAGCCAGGGCGTGGTGGATGCGCTCGAAAAGATAACTACAGAAGGTTATCAACTACGGAAAACTTAATCACCTTCCGTATGTGATCAAACAAGAAATAAGATCAAGCCAATAACAATCACTCATACCGCAACGACTCAATCGGATCCAACCGCGCCGCTTTTAGTGCCGGATACAACCCCGAAATCAACCCCACCGCCGTGCAGGTAATCACTGCAATCGTGATCCAAAGCCAGGGAAAGAGGAAACTGCCGCCCATGAGCAGGGTCACCACATTGCCCATTAGCACGCCGAGTACGATGCCGAGAATACCGCCCAACTGACAGATAACCACAGCTTCGGTCAGGAACTGGATCATGATGCTGCGGCGCGTGGCGCCAATGGCTTTGCAAATGCCGACTTCGCGGGTGCGTTCGGTGACAGAAACGAGCATGATGTTCATCAGGCCGATGGCGGCACCCACTAAGGTAATGAGGCCGATGCCGACAGCCGCCCAGCGGAAATATTGGGTGTTGTCTTTGATGATGCTGATGAGGCCGTCGCTTTTGGAGATTTCAAAATCATTGTCTTCGGATGCTTTCAACCCCCGCACGTTGCGCAACACTACAGTAGCCTGCGCGACCGCCTGGTCTATCTGGTTGGCGTCGTTGACCGCCACGAGGAGGTTGTAATTTTCGTTCTGGGAGCCGTAATAGCGCTTCCCGGTTTGAAGCGGAATGAGGATGCGGCGGTCTTCGCTCTGGTTCATGCTGGAACCTTTACTTTTCAGAATGCCAATTACCCGCAGCTTGATATTGCCCGCAGAAATTACTGAGTTCATCGCTTTGTCCGCTTTTCCTTTGAAAAGGTCTTTTACGACATCCTTGCCGATGATGGTGATATTGCCCCCGCCCTGAGCTTCGCGGGAGGTGAAATTCCGACCAAGTTCCATGTCAAAACCTTTGGCTTCTAAGTAGTTTTCATCAATGCCGAAGATGAGCACATTCGGGTTGGTTTTTTCATCACCGTATTTGATGACGGCAGTTCCGCTACAGTTGATGGAGACCGACGAACGCGCCGGGAAATTGTATTGTTCCTTAAACGCAATTGCTTGTTTATAACTGATGGGGTTACCTTCTTTTTCGCGCCTGCCGCCGCGGTGCCCGCTTGAGCCTTCACCCTTCGGATCCACATCGAAGGTATTGGCACCCAGATAGGAAAGGTTGCTGCTCAGAGAATAAATGGCGCTGTCAATGGCCGTCAGAATACCCACCAAAGCCATGATGCCGATAGCAATGATGAACAACGTCAGGATGGCACGGAGCAAGTTGGAGCGCACCGAGCGCAACGCGATTTTGATATTTTCCCGAAGGTTCATACGACAGCGGCATTAATGGTTCAAACAGAATGACAAAAGTAGGCATCCTACTCCAGCAGCGCCATTTATTTCGATAAACCGCGAGGAATGCTATACATAAGGGCTTATTCGGGAATTCCGAACAAGCTCTAAACCCGGGTTTACGGCGCATCCGGCACCCCGGGTTTATGCGAAATGGCCCAAAGACCCAAAAAAGTCAGCAATCCATTGATGACCAATAGCTCGATTCCGATCTGATAGCCACCAAAAATATCCTTCGCATTTTTAGCGAGCAAATAGGAAACGACCGGAGCTGCCAGGCAGATCAGGGTAATGATGATCGTATTGTCAATTCTTCTTTTCGTGAGGATGCCAAAAGCAAACAATCCGAGCAATGGCCCGTAGGTATATCCTGCAAGATCAAGGATGACATCAATGATGCTGTTGTTGTTCAGCGCATAAAAAACCATGATGCAGGCTAAGAAAACAAAAGCAAACGTGAAATGCACGGTGAGCCGGGTGCGGCGTTTGGCTTTTTCGTCCAGATCAGTCCGCCCTCTCAGGTTCAGCAGGTCAATACAGAAAGATGAAGTCAGAGCCGTCAAAGCGCCGTCAGCGCTGGGGAACAACGCGGAAATCAGCGCAATGATGAAAATGATGCTGATGGCTGGCGGCAAAAAGTTGATGGCCACGGAGGGGAATATTTTGTCGCCGATCACATTGATGGTTTGGCTCGCATTGGCAGGATCTGCAATCAACAATTGCCTGACCATTTTGCCGCCTATTTCCACATCCGTATAAACCGCGCCTTTGGAAATGGCGTAGAGGTAAAGCAAACCACCCAGCATAAGGAATAGAAACAAGACCCCCATCAATATAATAGCCATGGTCATTACATTCTTTTGGGAATCGCCTAACCGTTTTACGCTGATGTTCTTCTGCATCATTTCCTGATCAAGTCCCGTCATGGCAATGGCAATAAACGCCCCTCCAATGATCTGTTTCAGGAAAAATCCCTTGCTGTTTACCTCAGTGTTGAAGATGTTGAGATAACCCCGGTCGTTCATTTGGCTGAACGCCTCGCCGCCACTGATACCCAGGTTATTCAAAATATAGATCACACAGACAATCAGTCCGGCCACCATCAGCGAGGTTTGCAGGGTATCGGTATACACAATGGTTTTTACGCCGCCTTCAAAAGTGTAGAGCAGGATCATCAATAAGATGAAAAATGTGGTGACCACAAAAGGAACGCCCATCTGGTCGAGAATAAAGAACTGAAGGATATTGATCACTAAATAAAGCCTTGCGGTAGCGCCTACCGTGCGGCTGATAATGAAGAACAAGGCACCGGTTTTGTAGGCCACATTGCCAAAGCGCTGTTGCAGGTAATTGTAGATGGAAGTGAGGTTGAGCCGGTAATAAAGCGGCAGCAACACAAATGCAATCACGCAATAACCAAAGAAATAACCAATGGTGACTTGCAGGTAGGCAAACCCTTTGAAAGCATTGCCCGCCACATCTCCCACCCCACCCGGCACGCTCACAAAGGTAACCCCGGATAGGGAGGTACCGATCATACCAAATGCCACCAGCATCCAGTTGCTGTTCTTGTTGCCGATAAAAAAAGTATCATTATTCGAATTGCGGGAAGTGTACCAGGCTACGAATAAGAGCACAACAAAATAACCGATTACGAAGGTGAAAAGTATTCCTGCTGACATGCTGATGATTTATGAATTTGACAATAGACCGCTTGTCTTTTTTGCGATTGTGGGTTTCCACGGCTCTAAATAAGGTAAAAACCCGGAATTTTTTCACTTGTCCAATTATCTTTGTCAGGTCTCGCTAATTAAATAGATCTATGAAACGAAGAACCTTTGTCCAATCCGGAATCTTAGCCACTGCAGCGGCAGCCACCGGAAGCCTGCAAGCTGCGCCTTCAGGTACTACGCCCGGTATTTTGACAGGCAAACACACCTTTAAACTCCAATATGCTCCCCATCTGGGGATGTTTGAAAACCACGCGGGCAAAGACCCCCTTGATCAGCTTAAATTTATGGCAGATCAGGGTTTTACGGCATTTGAAGACAATGGAATGAAAGGCCGCGAGGTTGACCTGCAAAAACGCATGGGCGAAACGATGGCCAAACTTGGCATCCAAATGGGGGTGTTTGTGGCGCATAAAATCTATTGGAACGATCCCAATCTTGCTTCAGGGAAAAAAGATTGGCGGGAAGAATTTTTGCAACATATCCGCGAATCAGTAGAGGTCGCCAAACGCGTCAATGCTACCTGGATGACGGTTGTGCCGGGCTTTCTGGATTTGCGCTTAGATATGGGTTTTCAGACCGCCAATGTCGTGGAATCCCTTCGGCAGGCCAGCGCTATTTTAGAGCCGCATGGCCTGATAATGGTGCTCGAACCGCTCAATTTTCGCGACCATCCGGGCTTGTTCCTCACCAAAGCGGGTCAGGCCTTCGAAATTTGCCGCGCCGTCAACAGCCCGGCCTGCAAAATCCTGTTCGACATTTACCACCAGCAAATCACCGAAGGTAACCTGATTCCTAATATAGACCTGGCCTGGTCCGAAATCGCTTATTTTCAGGTAGGCGACAACCCAGGCCGAAATGAACCGACAACCGGCGAAATCAACTACAAAAATATTTTTAAACACCTCCACCACAAAGGCTTTAAGGGCGTTCTGGGCATGGAACACGGCAATTCCAGACCGGATAAAGCCGGGGAGCAGGCGGTGATTGATGCGTACGTGGCGGTGGATGACTTCTGATGGATACGCACAGCTAAGGGTCGCTGAAATAATAACTGTCCACTTTTCGAGGAGGCCTTTTGCTCCTACTCTTCGTTGGGGAACCGCCTCCCTTAGCTATAGCTAAGGTCGGGAACCCCCGCCTCGGTTAGAATCAAAATGCCTTGCCAGGAGAAAGCGACACTTATTAATTCAGCGCCCCTAACCCTTGAGTTTATATTGCTCCATCATTTTTTTGAAACGCGCCGTATTGGCAAAACGCCGGTAAGGCTCTTCTTTTAGGTCTAAAAACCGGGTTTGAAATCCGAGCTCCAGGGCTTTTTCAAGACTGCTGTAAAAAGCTTCCGTATTGCCCTGAAAAGCGTAGGTTTCAGCCAGCGTCGTGTAAGGGATGCCTGCTCTGGGTCTGATGGCAATGGTGCGCTGGATCACTGCAAAAGCTGAGTCGTGTTTGCCCAGCATATTATAGGACATGGCCTGCAAATTTTGCATCATGAGCTGTTGGTCGTGGTTCGAGTGTTTGAACCGGATTCCCTGCACCCGGTTGATGACGGAGGCATAGTTTTTCAGAATGCCAAACTCGGTTCTGACAACCAAACTCAGCGCGCTCATGTTCTCCGGATCCAGTTCTAATCCTTGAAGGGCAGCCTGGTATGCTGCCGCAGTATCTTTTTGCAGCAGCAGCGCGGTGGCTTTGGCAACGTACCCCTCTGCACTTTCTGAATCTGTGCTTGCCGCCAATTTTACCAGCTTCAATGCCGCATCAGCACTGTCCCGCATGAACTTCGCATCCGCCCAGGACAAGTAAACGACTTCCGATTTTTTATAAGGTGCTGCCGCTTTTACGGCCAGCATAAAGGCACTGTCGCTAAGCGCATATTGCTTGGCGTTGTTGTGTAGCCAACCCAGCATTATCAACACTTCGGGGTTTTTAGGTTCGCCCTGTGCCGCCCGCCAAAGTTTTTTTGCTCCTTCCTCCGGGCGATTCAATTCCAGCAACGTAAAACCCCATTGCGACCAGGAGATGGAAAAATTGGAATCCAGTTCAACCGCCTTTTGAAATTTAAGACATGCCTCCTCTAAACTGCCCTGCTCCCGAAGAATATTCCCCCAGGCATGAAAAGCCCAGGTGCGCTCGTGAGGACGTTCTTTGATAATGGTTCTTACGATTTCCGTAGCGGTATTGAAATCCTTGCGGCGGTAGTAAAGAATGGCTAAACGGTAAGGGTCTGTGCTTCTGAGCACCACTTCTGCCGCTTTTTTGAGCAGGTTTTGTGTCGCAACTTCGATGTTATTATTTTCAATTTTTTCCTCAAAATGTACGGTTGGGAAGCGGCTCATCCGAAAATTGAGCGACAGCAAATCTCCGGATTGCACCACTTCTCCCGTGATGCGTTTTTCCTCTTTTCCCAACATTTGGCCAAACTGGTAGGCAATCGAATTGAGTGAAATATCCACCCCCATGAGACTAAGGTTGAGGTTGGTGGTCTCGTTGCTACCCACGTTTAAAGAATCCGCTTTGACCGAAGCGATCTCCTCCTTCAGGGCTTTCAATGCATCCTGAAAACGAGCTGCAACAACTGCGCCTGTAAGCCCGTTTTCTTCCGCTACTTTTTGCGGTACTGAAAACGGCTCCAGTACGTACGCCGTATTGCGCAGCAAGCGCCAAACGACTAAAAGCGAAAAAATAAGCAGCAACAAGGCCAGTATGCGAAGAATGATACCGGTCACCGCAGTGAGACTGGCATCTGTTTTTTGAGGATTGATGCTGAGGCGTCGCCCGATCTTCCCCAAGCTGCGCCTGATGACCTGATATTTCCCTTTTCCGTTTGCCGGAATTGCCTGGGTGTCTTGTTCTTGTTCCATACTTGCCCGAAGCGGTTTTGCGCTCTTGAAACAAACTTACGCCAAAACTGAGCCAACTCAAGAAGTGTTGTAAATAGCTACTTTAAATCAAACTAATGTATCTGCAAGAATATCAATTTTTTAGGCGCTTAAATAGTTAACTCAATCAATTTGAATCATTTACAATTTGCTTTTAAGATTCGTCGTCTTCCTCAATATCTTCTTCGCTCAGAATGCCCAATTTGACCATGGCACGCTCTGAAGCGCTTTGTTCCGCACTTTTTTTGTTGAAATCATCCGCCGTAGCCACCTTTTCATTGTTGATCATCACAGCCACTTTAAACCGGTCGCGTTTTTCAAATTTGTAACGAGCCATCAATTTGTAGGCAACGGTGTGCCCGTTTTTCTGGCACCATTCCAATAACTGGCTTTTATAGTTGTCGTCGAAGCTTTCCAATTCTTCCACGTTGACGTATTTGCGGAGAATCTTCCGGACGACAAACTGCTTGGTGAGGTGGTAACCGCATTCCAGGTAGATGGCGCCAACCAGCGCTTCTACGGCATTGCCCAGCATGGAGCGACTCAGCCGGGTATTGTTGTACTCCGCCAGAATTATATCTAAGCCCATTTTATCGCCGATCTTGTTGAGGGCGTTGCGCTTCACGATTTTGGAGCGCATTTTCGTCAGAAAACCTTCGTCGCTGTTGGGATACTTTTTGAACAGGTACTCTGCGACGATGGTGCCCAGCACGGCATCGCCAAGGTATTCGAGGCGTTCGTTGTTCTGCATGGCATAAGCCTTGTCAGATGCAGAAGAACGGTGTGAAAAAGCCAGTTTAAAGGTGGTCAGGTTGGCGGGGGTAAAACCAATGAGGGAGCGTAGCCTTTTGGCCAATTCCTTATCTTCAGATATGAAGTAGTTGTAGAATCTGAATATGAATCGCAAGGCTTCTCCGGTTAAATATTAGGCTTCAAAATGTTTAAAAATGACCGACGAATTGTGTCCGCCGAATCCGAATGTATTACTCAAAACAGCCCTGACTTTGCGCTCCTGCGCCTGGCTGAACGTAAAATTCAACCGGTTGTCTAATTCCGGGTCGTCCGTAAAATGATTGATCGTAGGCGGAATAAAATTGTGCCCAATGGCCAGGATACAGGCAATCGCCTCCACCGCGCCCGCAGCGCCCAGCAAGTGGCCGGTCATGGATTTGGTGGAGCTGATGTTTAGCTGGTAGGCATGTTCCCCGAAGACTTTTTGAATGGCTTTTGTTTCAGCGATGTCGCCAAGCGGGGTAGACGTGCCATGCACATTAATATAGTCAATTTCTTCAAGATTCATTTTTGCATCCCGAAGGGCCATCCTCATCACATTCGTGGCACCCAATCCTTCCGGATGTGGAGCAGTGATGTGGTAAGCATCGGCAGTCGCCCCTGCGCCAACCATTTCCGCATAAATCTTGGCACCGCGTTTCAGCGCGTGTTCCAGTTCTTCCAGAATTAGCGCGCCGCCGCCTTCGCCCAATACAAAACCATCGCGGTCAAGGTCAAACGGACGGGAAGCCGTTTTGTAATCGTCATTCCGGGTAGAAAGCGCTTTCATAGCATTGAACCCGCCAACGCCAGCTTTCATCACCGCAGCTTCGGAACCGCCCGAAACGATGATGTCATTGCGCCCCAGACGAATGGAATCGAATGCATTCATGAGCGCATGAGAGGCTGAGGCACAGGCCGAGACCGTCGCGTAGTTGATCCCGCGGAAGCCATATTTTATGGAAATATGGCCCGCTGCAATGTCAGAAATCATTTTCGGAATCATGAACGGGTTGTAGCGTGGCACCCCATTGCCTAAGGTAAACTCTTCGATTTCCTTTTCCAAAGAACGCAAACCGCCAATGCCGGAGCCCCAGATGACGCCTACCCGATCAACATCCAGCGTAGAAATATCTAATCCGGAATCAATCATGGCTTCATCGGCACAAACCAGTGCATAAATGCTAAACTTATCGAGCCTGCGTACCTCGCGGGCATCAATAAACTCCTCAGGTTTTAAATTCTTTATTTCGCAGGCGAACTGCGTTTTGAATTGACTGGCATCGAAATGAGTGATCGGGTTAGCGCCACTTACACCATTTTGCAAGCCTTCCAGGTATTCCTGAAGGTTGTTGCCAATGGGCGTAAGCGCTCCTAAACCCGTTACGACAACTCTTTTCATTGAGCGTAATTTTTTGGCTTCTCAAAAAAGAGGAAAAACCCACAAACCGGAAACAGAATCTCACAGTTTGTGGGTTTGCAACAACGGATTCCCTGGGGTCTCCGCCGGTTGGGCATGAACATGACCGCTACTGGAGCTGCGACTTAAGGTAGCTGACGGCCTGTCCGACCGTTTGGATCTTTTCAGCCTGTTCGTCGGGAATGGAAATATTGAACTCTTTCTCAAATTCCATAATCAGTTCTACCGTGTCGAGCGAGTCAGCGCCGAGGTCATTGGTGAAGTTGGCTTCAGAAGTTACTTCCGATTCGTCAACGCCCAATTTGTCAACGATGATCTTACTTACTCTTTCTGCAATGTTAGACATGGTCTAATCCGCTTTATAGGTTTACGAAATGATGGTGCAAAGTAAAACAGAAGTCAACGGATTAACAAAGTTTTGTGCAGCAAAATATTTTATAAGGTTCGCTAAGGCATGGAAGTATGTATTTCCGGCGTTCCTTTGCGGTAATATTTCCCATTATTCACTCACTACACTGACTTATGCGTGTCGTTATCCAACGGGTTTCGGAAGCTTCGGTGGTCATTGATCAGAAAGAAAAGGCGCGGATCGGCTCCGGTTTGCTCCTTTTAGCAGGTATAGAAGAGGCCGACACCGACGAAGACATCGAATGGCTTTGCAAAAAAATCATCCAGTTGCGGATTTTTAATGACGAAGCCGGCGTCATGAACCTTTCTGTTACAGATATTGGCGGTGCCCTGCTGGTGGTGAGCCAGTTTACGCTCCACGCAAGCACTAAAAAAGGCAATCGCCCTTCTTATATCAGGGCTGCGCGCCCCGAAACGGCGATTCCAAGGTACGAACAGTTTGTCGCGTGTTTGCGGGAAACTTCTGGTCTGGACGTACAAACGGGGGAGTTTGGTGCCGACATGAAAGTCAGCCTGCTCAACGACGGCCCCGTGACCATCCTGATAGATTCTAAAAACAAAGACTACTAAACCATGACCATTCTTGAAGCGCAACAAACCGTTGATCGCTGGATCAACACCATCGGCATCCGGTATTACAGCGAATTGACCAATATGGCCATCCTGACCGAGGAAGTGGGCGAAGTCGCCCGCCTGATGTCCAGGCTCTACGGTGAACAATCGTTCAAGACGGAAGCCGCCGCTGCAACAGCCCACGAAGACCTCGCCGACGAAATGGCCGATGTATTTTTTGTGCTCATTTGTCTGGCCAATCAAACCGGCGTGGATCTCACAACGGCTATGGAAAAAAATTTAGCCAAAAAAACGCTTCGGGATGCCGAGCGCCATCAAAAAAACGAAAAATTGAAATAATGACCACCTGCCCGTACGGCAACAGTGCTCAATCTCTGCTCCTGGGGCATGTGTACTGCTCCCGGCAGAACACGCCCATGCAGGAATTGGACACGGGTACCTTGTTTATCAAAACCCGAAAGCTGGAAGAAACCGCCGACCACGAATCCCGTTTATCCATCCGCCTGATGCTCAACGGACAGCAATACTATCGGCTGGGCATCCACGACCACCTCGTTACGCCCGACAATTACCTGTTGGTTAACCAGGGGCAACATTACCGAACCGCGTTTTCAGGGGACACCGAACAGGAAATGATTTTGGTTGCTTTTCGCCCGGGTTTCGCGGAAAGCCTGTTGCATTCCTTCGTCAAATCGCAGGATAAATTGTTAGATGATCCGTTCTTTGAACCCCTCCAGCCGGTGCAGTTTTTTGAAAAGACCTACGATGCCGACCCGCCGGTCTCCCACTTGTTTGCGCGCCTCCACTGCCTGATTAACAAAGATTTGGCCACCAGAAAAGAAGCGGACCTCGACGATATTTATACGGCACTGCTGGTGCGCATGCTGGAAATTCACCGCAATCTGAAAGGAGAAATCAATAAAATCGGCGGCGTAAAAGCGGCTACCCGTGCAGAGTTGTTCCGCCGGCTGAGCATCGCAAAGGATTTTATGGACGCCCACTTAGATCGCCGCATCCACCTTGAAGAAGTAGCCCGGGTTGCCTGTTTGTCGCCGCACCATTTCAAGCGGGCATTCAAAACGCTGTATGGGCAGCCTCCCCACCAATACCATGTTGGCCGGCGCCTCGAATTTTGCAGGCAACAGTTGGACAGGCACCCCGAATCTGGGGCTGAAATTGGCAGACGAGCCGGTTTTGAGGATGCCAGCTCTTTCATCCGCCTGTTTCGGGAGCGCTATGCATGCACGCCCGCAGTTTATGCCATGCTGAAAAAATAGCCTTTTTCGCATATTACTACGGTCGCTCCCGTGCGTAATTTTGCAGAAAATGATGAAGGCTATGAAATCACCGATCACTTGCTGCTTATTCTTACTGCTTTTTTTTGCAAAATCTCAGGCACAGGAACTTCCCCGCCGCGCTTTTATGGGCATCCGGATGGAGCCGGTCACTGAAAATGTGCAACGCGTGATGAAATTGCCCGCCCTCAAAGGCGTCCTAATTCAACAGGTTATCGCCGGCTCAACTGCGGAAGCGGCAGGCTTACAACGTGGCGATGTGCTCCTGGAATTAGATGGTCGGGAAGTGAATGCTCCGGACGAAGCAGTGCGGATGGTCGGCGCTTACCGTGCCGGACAGTCGCTGCAATACAAATTGCTCCGCGCAGGAAAAACGCTGGTGCAGCAAACCACCATTCAGGGAGTGCCCAAAGAAGCTTATGTAGACCTGGAGGTGACCTACAGTTCGGTTAAAGCAGGCGAAGCCCAACTCCGCACCATGCTGACGAAGCCCAAACACCGCAGTGGCAACCTGCCTGCCCTGCTGTTTATTCAGGGCATCGGCTGTTATTCAATGGATACGCCTTTTGATAAGCTTCGGACGGAAACACAACTGATCAACTACATCGCCCGGCAGGGTTTTGTCGTCATGCGAGTGGATAAATCTGGTTTGGGCGACAGCCGGGGCACCCCTTGCGAAGCCATTGACTTTTTTACAGAACTGGAAGGTTACCGTCAGGCTTTTGCAGTCCTCCGGGCAGCTCCGGATGTGGATGCGGCTAATTGTTTTATTTTCGGGCATAGCATGGGTGGCCTCATGGCTCCTTTGGTGGCAAAGGATCATCGGTGAAAGGCATTGCCGTTTATGGCACCATTGGCGTCAATTTTATGGAATATTTTACAAACACCCGCCGCACCATCGCTCAGGCGCTCGAATTGGATGCTGCCGAAGCGGATTTGTACGTGAAGCGGGAATCTGCCTGTGCCGCCATGCTCCTCAACGCGCGGCTGAGCCGGGAAGCGGCGGTAAAAATAGACGAGGTCTGCGGCGGTGTATACGATGTATTGTTGTTGCGAAGCGATGCATACTGGGGGCAATTGTACGACGTGAACATTCCGGCTGGCAGGCATACGATGGGAAAACTTTGGCGGCATGGGGCAGCACGGACTATATTTCTGCCCGCCGGGAACACGAAATGATTGCCGAAACGGTCAATGGCAACAACCCGGGCAACGGCACTTTTGTTGAAATCCCCAACAGCAACCACGGCATCCACATCGCGGCTACTTTCCCGGAAGCGCGCAACAACCTGGAGCCTTTCAACCCAAAAGTGGCAGAAGGGATCACCGATTGGCTGAAAAAACAAGTACTGCCTTAATGAACGCAGACGGCAGCAATATCCGGCAGATCAGTTTTGCCGAATCTCCCCGGTATGATGCACGGGCGGGTTATGTTTCCTCTGGAAATCGGGTAGTGTTCAACCGGCAGATGGATCGCACGTTCGGAATTTACATTTTGAATCTTGATGACGGGTAATTCAGCCGGAAACAACCATCATTGTTGAGAAAGTTAAACCAGGTAAGTGATGATTAAGACTATAATCACAAAGCGATATCCTGCTTTATTGTTGCTATTGCTTTGTTTCCATGGCACCGCCCAAAAGCGTACGCCTTCCGATGCTTTTGAACAATTGATGACCGATTTTGATCAGGGTTACGCAGCCCTCGACGTCCCGGCTCCAAATTTTGACTTCAAAACAGAAATCCAGGCCATTGGCGATCTGGTTCATATAGACAAACAATTGGCTTTTTTTGAAAGCATGAAAACCCGGCTGGGGCAGGTGAACCGCACAAAGCTAAAGGCTCAAAACCGCCTGCATTACGACCACCTCGATTTTGAAATCCGCATGAATCTGGGGCGTTTGGCTTGGGAAAAAGCCTGGCGCACCCAACGCCCCGACCCACTGCCCGGCGACGGCCTCAGTCAGTTGCCGCCGGGGCGCTACCAATACCGCATTCGCTTCTACACGGGCGTAAACATCACCCCGGAAGCGCTTTTTGCTTTTGGCGAGCAGGAAGTAGCAAGGGTGAAAACCGAAATCAAACGCCTGCAAGGGGTGTTGGGCTATGCTGCCGACAGCGCCGGTTTTTACAAGCACCTGCAATCCGATTCTTTTTATCTTACGGATAAAGCAGAAATTCTGCGGCGCTATGAGGAAATGAACGCCACGGTGCGCAAAAACCTCGGCAAGTTGTTCGCCGACACGAAAGTTTCCGACATCGCTTTTATGGAATGGCCTAACGCCGGGCCTTTCACGCCACCGGGGTATTATAGTCCCGCTACGGATAATCCTTATGGCCTGCCGGTTTTCCACTTTAATTTCCACGATGGCCGCCACAACCGCCGGGACATGGATTGGCTTTTTATCCACGAAGCTATCCCCGGGCACCATTATCAGTGGTGGTTGCGCGATCAAATGCCCGAACAACCCACTTTTAAACGTCATTTTTACTACCCGGGCCATTTCGAGGGCTGGGCGGCGTATGTGGAATACCTCGGGAAAGACGTTGGCCTTTACCGCGACGCCTGGCCAGAACTCGGCAAATGGGAATGGGATCTTGTTCGCTCTACCCGCATCCTGATTGACGTGGGCATCCACCACTTCGGCTGGACCAAAGAACAGGCCATCGCCTGCTGGAAAAAATACATCTCCGGCCAGGATGACATTGCCGAACGGGAGGTAGTGCGTTGTACCAATTGGCCGGCACAGGCCCTCAGCTACAAGGTGGGTGCCTGGAAAATTGAACAAATGATTGCCATGTTGAAAAAGAAACACCCGACAGCATTTTCGCTGCCTGCTTTTCATCGTGCCTATTTGATGACGGGTCAAGTGCCGGTGGAGGCGGTGGAGCGGAACATCGAAAAAATACTTTTTGGTGACTGATCGCTATGTAAAAGTTATGCAGTCAGTATTTTACAAAGATCTTCCGCTGAAGGCTCCTCTTCAAAGATCGCTACTAAAGCATCAAGGTCTTTTTCCGTCACAGTATAGGCAGATAAATCCTCAGGAAATTTCTCCCAATTCCAGGATACCTGTGGCTGTCCATTTGGCTCATTATTACTATTTTTAGCATTTTGCTTTTGCAATAGGAATGCTACAAAAAGCCGAAGGTCTTCAAGGCTTTTTACATTCAAAAGCTGAATTTGTGTTGCCAACTGATTATCGAGTGTCATTGAAACCATTTTGTATAAATATACGGCATCTTAACGAAAAAGTGATACCCCTGCAAAAGGAATCACCCTTGTATTTTGTCACCGCTCCATCCATTCTCCGATTATTTCCCCCCAATACCGATTTTTTCAAAAAAACTTGGTAACATTGGCCGTTATTGGGTAATAGTTACCGGTTACGGGTTATTCGCTTATTGGGTTAATGGGGGATAGACAGGAGATTTCGTTCTGGCGATCATCAGGGGTTGTATCAGTAACCGGTAACAAGTACCCAATACCCAAACATAAAGCGACAATGCAGGAATTTTTATCGCTCTATTCTAAAATAGAGCACCCTACCCTCGAGATGGTCTTGTTCACCTTCTTGCTGGCCTTTTTGTTGTCCGGCCTGATCGCGTTCACCTATGAACGCACTTCGCCGCACACCATCCGGAATCCGAATTTCATGCAGGCCCTGATTCTGAGCGCTTTGGTAGCCTCTACCATCATGCAAGCCATCGGCGACAGTGTGGCAACGGGTCTGGGCATGCTGGGGGCATTGGCCATCATCCGCTTTCGGACAACCCTGCGCGACCCGCGCGACATCGTCTTCATGTTTGCGACGCTCGGCGCCGGACTTGCCTGCGGGGTCTACGGGTTTTACATCGCCATCATTGGCACCACGGGGTTCTGCGTGGCGGCATTCATCCTCCGCATCACGCCCTACCACGTGGGCAACAACACCTTGTGGGAACTGCGGGTGCGGATCCCGGAAGACGAAGCCGAACTCCAGGCTTTTGAACAATTGTTGTCGCAATACTGCCGACATTGGAACCAGCACGGCATGCGGACGCTTTCGGAAACCACCGGCAATGGAATGATCGAATACGACTACGTAGTCATCATGCGCCACGAAAAAGAACGCAGAACCCTCGTGCAAGCCCTTGCCAATGCGAAAACCCATATTCGCCGGTTTAGCAAACAAACAGACATCAATCCTTTCGCCTGATGAGATTTAACGTGTTATATATTTTTTGGGCGGCGGCGCTGCTGGGCCTGTTCTGGATCAAAAATAGCTTTGAACACCAGAATGTGAATGCCTTTTTTGGTGCTGCCGAGACCGACGAACGCGACCTGAGTTTTGACCACCCGGTTTGGGTGACCCATATCTATGTCGAACCCGGTAAACAGGTACAACGTGGCGATACCCTGATGCGCCTTTACCGCACCGACTTAGACCTCGAAATTGCGGAGCGCCTCGACGCCATCCGGCAAATTGAGCTCGAACGAGCGGGCAAAAACAACACGTTGGACAACGAAATTGCCTTGCTGAAGGCCAAACAAACCGCTGAGGCCAGTGAATTGCGCGCCGATGTGGTGGTGGAAGAAAGCGAAGCGCTGATCCAAAAGGAACTTCGCCAGATCGTTGCCGAAAGGCAAGGCATCGCAACCGCTGCAAAGCCAGACAACCTGCAAAGCGCCCAGCGGGCGGCGGTGGAAGAAGTCATTCGGCAGTCGAAAGAACCACTGTACCGCGAAATTCGCTTGCTGGAAGGTCAAAAAAAAGACAACTCCGCCTTGGAAGCGGCTCAAATTCAGCAACTCCGGCGTGAAATTGCTGCGCTGGAAAATGAAAAAGGCCGCTTGGTACTGTTGTCCCCAATTGATGGTTTCATTGACAACCTTTCTGCCCTCGAAGGAGAAACGGTGGATGCGCACAATACTTTAGTGAGCATCAACCCCGTGAAACCGAACAAGGTTCGGGGGTTTATTCACGAAACCGTAGACCTGACTTTTCACCTCGGTGACTCGGTTACGGTCACTTCCGGCGCGCGGCCCGGTTACTCGGTGCGCGGGGTGCTGACGGGCAACAGCCCGCACCTGATCGAATTGCCCACCCGCTTGCGGAAATTCCCGGAAATCAGAGCATGGGGTCGCGAAATTTTCATCCGGCTGCCTCCCGATAATCCGTTCTACATCGGGGAAAAAATCATGATTACGATGGATGCCGCCCCGTCCGCCGGTGGGGTTGAAAATCTTCAACCCCACCGGTAAGGGTTGAAAATCTTCAACCCCACCGGTAAGGGTTGAAAATCTTCAACCCCACCGAAAATATACCATGATGAATTGCACCATATTTTGTTTCTGTTCCATCCTGAACGCAGGAATTGCCCCCGAAGCCGATACGGCCAGGGTCTCCATGCAAATGGTGTTGGCTTCCGCCCGCACGGAGGAGCGTGTGCGCCTGCAACAGGGGGCTGTGGGGTATTTGGTAGAAAACCCGATGCACTTGCCGGTGTTTGATGAGCTGGAGTTTCGCCTCGGCCCCGACGACCTTTATTTCGATGAACAGCGCATCGCTTTTCGGTTTTCTACCCACGGCTTGTCTGAAATTAAACGCCAGCGCACCGTCAATGCAGTCGAGCTGGAACGCCTGAGCGCCGAAGCCGCCCTGCTGGTGGAAGAAGGGCTGTTTGAACGCTACAATGCCCTGTCCGACGCCCGGTTTTGCCAGCAAATGGCTGGAACACTGCGCCGCCTGGAAGGGTTGGAAGACGATCGCAGCCAGATTTACAGCTACCTCATCGAAAAAGGAATTGCGGTGGATGCCATAAAATTGGTGGAGGCCGAAGAAGACTGGCAGGATGCGCGCAGCGAATTGCGGCAATGGGAGGACAAAGCCGCCTTAGTGGAAGAACGCATCCGTCAATATCTCGGAAGTACAGCAATCGTACAACCGGATTTTGAAAACATGGTCAGGGTAGAAACGATTGTCCGACGTTTGGCCGAAACAACCGAAACGCCAGCTACCGCTGAAATTTCTCTGAAAATGATCGAAAGCCGGTTGTCTGAAGCACAATGGCGGCTCACCCTTTCCCGGAAATTTAACGTGCTCAATTTCGTCCAGGTGGATTACCGCGACCGCCCCGAGCCATTTGATTTCAAAAGCGAATTTTCGGCGCGCATCGGACTGAACATCCCCATTGCCGGCGGCGATAAACCCAAAGCGCGCGAACAGGCGCTGGAATGGGAATTGGACAAAAATGAATACCAGACTGAACTGGCAGACCAAAAACAAAAATGTGCCGCCCTGCGCAGTAAACTTGGCAAACTGGCCAACCAATACCAGGCTGATCAAGAGCGTTGGCAAAAAAGCGCCATCCGGAAACTGCTCGCCAAGCCCGAATTGCTCAACCAACTCACCGGCGACGACCTCCTGCAACTGCAAATTGCCCGCGAAAAGCAAACGATCCGGGAAATTGAACAAGCCTACGAAATCCGATTGGTTTACGTCGAATATGTGCTAATAAGCGGCGGGATGAACGGTGGGGTGCTGCGGAATGCGTTGTCGGAAGGAATGGAGGGGATATAGAAGGGGCAGATTGGCAAGTTTGCAAACTTGCCAATTTGCTAACTTTCCTCATCCAACCACGCCGCCTCCAACGCTGGATGGTCATTCAAAAACTTCCGGTAGCTCTGGCCGCTGGCGATGAAAAAAATGCGCCTGCCAAACGTGCCGGCTGTTTTGAAGTGGATGGTGACAATTTTGATCAAAAATAAGTTGGTTTCGGTGAGCTTCTCCACCCCGGTGAATGGGTATTTCCGGTGCCGAAAATAGTCGGTGATGTAAAAAAAGTCTTCCCCGGTTTCAACCCGCCTGAGGCGCCACAACGTCATTATGATCAGCGTAACGCCACCCGCGTAAAACAGGAAGGTTCCCCAGCGCATGGCTTTGCCGGGTATATTGCCATAGTACTCATAGTTGTAGGCAAAAACCGCCACAGTGAAGGCACCGAAAAAGACAACCCAAAAAATGGGCAGGAAAAATTTGAAAAATAACGTAAGGTTGCTCGATATGCGATGCGTCTTCATGCGCGGTCCTTTCAATTTTGAGCGGCAAAGCTAAGAAGAATGATGGACTATGAATAACTCAACAAGTTCAAGGTTAAAATGTCAAGGTTAAAGTGGATAACAAACTTAAAGTTGAAAGGTTAAAGTTGAAAGGTTAAAGTAGGACGACGTAATATTATCGAAGATACATAACCCTACTTCCTACTTTCTACTTCCTCACTCCTTGCAAACTTCAACGTCGTACCTTTGTTGTAGATTTCAAAACTACGCTACCATGAAATATCTATTCATTGCCCTCCTTGCCGCCCTCGTTTTTTCCTGCAACCTGCCCGAAGTTCCGAAAAACCTGCCGATGTATGGTTTTCATGACGTTGACCCGGCTACGGGCGACACCATTTACCATACCATTCCCGATTTTTCGTTCCTCAACCAGGACAGCGTGGCGGTCACCAACGCCACTTTTGCCGGCAAGGCTTATGTGGCCGATTTTTTCTTCACTTCCTGCCCGACCATTTGCCCCAAGGTGAAACAGCAGATGATGCGCCTGTACGAAAGGTACCGCAACGACGACCGCCTGCTGCTTTTGTCTTACACCATTGACCCGAAGCGGGACACCGTGGGCAAACTGCGCGACTTTGCAGGCCGTATGGGCGTCAGTTCCGATAAATGGCATTTCGTCACCGGCGACAAAGACAAGATTTACGCGCTTGCCGATGATTACATGAGCATTGCAACCGAAAACCCGGATGCTCCCGGCGGTTTCGACCACAGCGGCTGGTTACTGCTGATTGATAAAGACCGCCATATCCGCGCGTATTGCAATGGTACGAAAGCAGAAGAAGTGACGAAATTTATGGACGACATAGATTGGCTGCTGGCGCATTGAGCGCCTGTTGCACCTCTATTTTCTGCCAAAATTTATCTAAATTTATCGGTTTTGGCGAACTATACTTGCATTTTTCGCCAAATCAACTTATATTTATTCAATTTTGGCGAAAAACAGAACCATGGAATTGATTGGCAGGGAAAAAGAAATGTTGCAACTTGACAAGGTAAAGGCGAGCCGGAAATCCGAGTTTGTTGCTTTGTATGGCCGTCGAAGGGTAGGAAAAACCTATTTAGTGTGTGAGTATTTTGAATACCAGTTTGATTTTCAATTAACTGGCTTGGCCAACTCGTCCACCCACCAGCAATTAGTCAATTTTCACACTACTCTTTTGCGACAATCCAAATCTGCTCCCGACCAAGTTCCGCAAACCTGGTTCATGGCATTTCAGCACCTGATGGATCATTTGGAGGGCATTCAAAAGGAGAGCAAATTGGTCGTTTTTTTAGACGAGCTGCCCTGGTTGGATACCCCAAAATCTGATTTTATGATCGCCCTTGAACATTTTTGGAACAGTTGGGCAACCAACCGGAAAGATGTCATTCTTTTGGCTTGTGGGTCGGCTGCTTCCTGGGTGATCAATGAACTGATCAACAACCATGGTGGTTTGCACAACCGGGTGACAGAGCGGATAAAAATACATCCTTTCACCCTTCGCGAAACAGAGCAAATGTTGCAGACTCAAAATAGTGTGCTCGACCGCTATCAGATTCTTCAATTGTACATGGTTACCGGTGGCATTCCCTATTATTTGGATGCCATTTCGCCGGCGAAAAGTGCAGCGCAAAATATTGAGGAGCTATGTTTTCGCCAGGGTTCCTTGCTGGTTCAGGAATTTCACAATCTCTATTCCTCCTTGTTCAGGCACGCTGAAAAACATGAACGCGTTGTGCTCGCCTTGTCGTCAAAAGCAAAAGGGATGAACCGCAACGAATTGGCCAAAGCAGCAAGCTTGTCATCCGGAGGCGGGTTGACGAAAGTCCTGAGCGAGTTGGAAGAAAGTGGATTCATTTCCCGATACAGCTTGTTTGGAAAAGCCAAACAAACGGTTCTCTATCGCCTTTCCGATTTCTACAGCCTTTTTTATTTCAAATTCATTAAAGATAACACCAATTATGAGCCTGGCGTTTGGGTAAATGCACTCGATCATCCTGCACAAAGAGCATGGGCGGGTTTCGCTTTCGAGCAGGTATGCCTGGCGCATATTGAACAAATCAAAAAAGCATTGGGCATCAGTGGCGTCCTGACAAGCAGTTCCGTTTGGGAAAGCAAAGACGACCACCACAAGACCCAAATAGATCTCGTGATTGACCGCCGCGACCAGGTAGTAAATCTTTGTGAAGCCAAGTTTTCCATCAATCCTTATACCATTACGAAATCCTACACCGAACAACTTCGCAATAAAATGGGCATTTTTCGGCAGGAAACCCGCACCAGAAAGGCGCTTTTCCTGACTTTCATTACAACTTACGGACTAGCGCGCAACGAGCACGCTACAGGGCTGGTGCAAAATGAAGTAACGATGGATGACTTGTTTGTTTGAACTGAAAAGCCCGGACATCCACAGATAATCAGGCGCATTAAACGCCTTTTTTTACCATCCATTTCATCCCTTCCCGCTTCGTCAAGGGCGACAACGCCGTTTCGCGGATGAACTTCGCCACGGCCTCGGGGTCGGTTTTGGAATATTCGCGCAGCGCCCAGCCAGCGCCTTTTTGCAGGAAAAATTCTTTGGAATCCGCTATGCGCCGGATGTAGTCGAACAGCAAAGCCGTATCGGTTTTGGTCTTGAATTTCAACTGGAACAGGATCGCGGCGCGCTGGAGCCAGATATTGCCCGAAGCCATCCAGCGTTCGGTGACGGGTTTGGTCAGGTGCGGAAAGCGCAGAAAATGCATGCCCACTAATTTCGCGAGCCAGTCCACCGTATCCCACCAGGATTTAGTAATGATCAGTTCTTCAAAGAAATCAATCAGGTTTTCGGGTTGCTGCTTCATCACTTTTTGCACCATTTCGATGGCAAAATAGTTTGCTTCCCGGTGGTCGTCTTCGTAACAAAGCCGCGCGGTTTCCAACAAAGCCGCTCCTTCGGGAATGCCGTGTTCATCGAAAAGTGTCTTCGCCAAAGCCAGCCATTCCGGCGCTTTGATCCCAAAATACTCAAACTGGTAACGCATGTACCACATTTGCCCCTGCGCGCGGTCGGGATCGCCTTTTTGTTGGAAGAGGGCAACCACTTTTTGGTAGTATTCGGTGGGGGAGAGAAGGCAGGTGACGGGCATTTTTTTGTGGTAAAAATACAGCATTGTTGCGACGAAATGTATGCGGTCGCAACAATGCTGGTATAAAAATCATCTTGCCAACACCAATCGCCTGCTTACAGGGGTATGGCCGGACACCCTGATTTGAAGGTAATAAATGCCGGACGGTGATTTCGACAAATCCATGGATTCTGTTGAAATGCCGATGGGGGAGGTTTTTTAGTCATGCGTTTTTTCCCCAGGCATCAACAACTAAATATTGCATATTCGTTTGAGCATTCATAACCCTTAAAACAGAATCCCCACCTGAAACATCAGAGATGCTGCAAAACTGGTATTGCCCGGGCCGAATTTGCGCAGGGCGTAGTGGCTGCGCACAACATCACTAAAATCAAAGCTGTTGGACGAAGGTTTTGTGTTGTCGAACACATAACCCAGGCCAAGATCAAAGCCCATGTAAAAGATGTTGGAGAACACCCATTGCTTACCTGCTTTGATCTCAATGGCACCAAAGGTAATGCGCTCTTTCTCGACAACGGGATTTCCGTAAAGCGTGACTGGTAAGCCGAATACGATCTCCTCGCCAATTCTTTCCCTGCTGATGCGGTTTTGCGAATAAGCACCTGCGGTAACAGTCGGCTTGATGAACCACCCTTGCATGAGGTGGGTATAGCGTTTGTTCTTTTGTCGGTAGGTTGGCTTGGTCTGGAACTTGAATCCGCCGGAAACGAACACGCCTGAAGCATCGCGCTTGCTGCCGTCGCTGAACAGCAACTCGGACTCAATGTTGCGGTTTTTACCCAACCCGATGATGCCCAGCGTGACCTCGTAGGCGCGCCCGGGTTTGAGGTGGTTCTCGTAGGTAATGTCCGTGTGGCCGTACAGTGAGCCGAAGAAGTTGATCTTGATGCCCTGCCGTTTCATATCTGTGATATCAAGCACTGGGGTCACTTGCAGTTCGTGGCTGAACGTCTGAGATGTGCCATCGCGGAACTCGATCCGATCCAATTCCTCAACGCTGAACGTCCGAACGAGGTCGTCATTGCCGTCGCGTTTGACCTTGATCTTCACGATTTCGTCGCTGGTCTCGACCACGGCACCTTCAATCATCGTACCGTTTTTAAGGTAAAGCTTGTCTTGTTGGGCAAACAGGTTGCCGGTTATCATCAGACCGCACAAGGTGGCGAACAGGACAAAACATTTGCTTTTCATAACAATTTCGTTTTGGTGAAAAATGTGAATGATCGTATTGCGGGGACATCCCCGACAACCATTGAGTACAGGATTGCGGAAATGCGTTACGATCAAACCCAATAAATCTCACCTTTGGGTCTTTCAGATGGGTCGCATATCGCCGATTCCGATGAAAGCGGCCCAGAAAAAGGGGTGGCTGCCCGGTTGTTTGGCGAGGGTGCGTTTAGCCGTTTGCAGCGCCTCACTTTTGGTCGATCCCTTGCGCAACTCTTTGTAAAACAAAAGCATAAGTTCCTTGGTCTGCTCGTCGTCTACATCCCATAAAGAAGTGACGATGCTGCCGGCGCCCGCGAAGGCGAACGCCCTGGCGACGCTGATGACGCCCTCGCCCCGGTGAAGTTTGCCGATGCCCGTTTCGCAGGCCGAGAGGGTGACGAGGTCAGCGTTGAGCGACAGGTTGTAGATGTCGCGTACATAGAGCAGGTTGTCCGCAGTGGTGCTGTCAACCGGTTCCGCAAAGGCGACCAGGGAATAGTCTCCCGCCTGTTCATTGGCCTGACCGTGGGTAGCCAGATGGAGGATACGGTACCTTTCGGCGATTTGTTGGAAATGTTCTTTGGTGGCCGCTTCGCCGTAGAGTACGTCGCCGCCCATAATACGGCGGATGCCATAAACTTCGCCGCCGCTGTGGCGCAAAGTCCGGCGCTTTTTGCGCGGGGTGAGGCCATGCATTTCGGCCAACAGGACTGTATCGCCGGAATAGTACGGGGCAATAGCCAACAATGGCTCCGCAGGCATTTTCTGCTGGCGCTTTTCCTGCATCTCTCGCAGAAGCGTGGCCGAGTAGCAATAGCTGATGCGGTGATCGTCGAGTAAATAATTGTGGTTTCGGAAACGCGCAGGTTTTTCGGGCATTTGGGTGAGCAAAGCCTCAAAGGGCAGGTAGTTAAGTACGCCGTCGGGGATGATGACGACGTCGCTGGTCAGGCGATCCTTCACCGGGACGATTAGTTTTTGATACAATTGGTGAGCACGCTCGCAGTAAAGGGCAGCGCCAGTGTTGCGCTCGGTAGTCATTGCATTGCGCAGGTCGGTCACCCATGCGTTGAGGGGGAAATCTATTTTTATTTTTTCAATGTGAAAAGTCGCTTTCCCGATGACAAAAACAAATAAGGAACTATCCCCGAGGAGGTATTCTAATAGGGTTTGGCCAGGCTGCAACAGTTCTTCCTGTACCTCGCGGACACTGGCCGTGGAGAGGTCGTAGCGCAAGCCGTAGTATTTTGGAAAATCCCGTTCGAAGCGTTTCTTCAAGGCTTCGTACTGTTGATTGAGATCGAAAAGTTTGGCAGAAATAGCCACAAAAGCGGAATCGGTCGTGGTAAGCCCCCAGGCAAATTGTGCTTGGCGTTTTTTTTCTTGATAGGTAATATCAATCCGCAGTTTTTGTTCTTGTTGCAACAGACTGTCGGGCAGACCGGCAAAGCGGAGCGCGTGGGATTCCTGCATGGCGCCATAGAGAATATGGGACTTGGTTTTTTCGGCATAGTCGAATGCTTCCACGGCATAGTGCAAACTGTCTGTGCGTTGACGGAGGAGATAGTTGGTGGCGATGGCGGCCTCATACAGGGGGGCGACCTCTTTGGCTAACGTATATTTAGCGCCCGGGTTTTGGAAGGTATTGTGCTGGTATTTAATAGCAACATGCGCTTCGACAAAAGCCTGGCGGGCGGTGTACAGGTGGTCAAGTTGTCCGTCATGCAAATACCACCCGCGGAAAAGTACGCCTTTGAGCATCAAAATCTGGAGGAGTTGCAAAACGGATTCAACCTTCGGCAATGAAGCGACTCCATTGTAGGAAAGGGCTTGAAACGCATAGGCTATGTGTGCTTCGCTGGCGGGGAAATCTTTAAAAAATTTGTGGCACACGGCCAGGTTGTAATAAGATTCCGATACGCCAACGTGGTGTTTTCCGTACACCTGTTCCCAAATCTTCAGGCCTTTCTGAAAATATGCCAGCGCCTGGATGTAGTCGCCTTTCAATGCAAGGGCAGCACCGGAATTGTGATACGCAACCGCAACTTTCTCCTGCCCTTCCCCGGTCAATTCATTTTCCTGGGCGATCACTTTGTCAAAAAAGGCCAACGCATTGTCGTATTCGCCTTTCCGGCGGCACACCTCTCCTATATTCAGGTATTTGGAAAGCACGTCAGGATGTTTAACGCCCAAAGCTTCTATCTGAATATCGAGTGCTCGCTGCAGCAGTTCCAGACTTTTATCGTACTCGTCTTTTTGAGCATAAACAATTGCCTGATTTGCATTAATGGATGCTACAGATGAATTTTCCTTTGTGGATCTTTTTTGAAATACCGCCAACGCTTTTTGATAGTACTCCAGCGCCTTGTCTGTATTGCCTTTGTTTCGGTATATTTCTCCTATGTTGTTGTATATGCCAGCTAAGTTCGGGTTGTCGGGAGTTAAATTTTTTTGAAAAATTGCCAGCACGTTTTGATAGCATTTCAATGCCAGATCATAGTTGCTTTTAGCCATGTAAATGTTCCCTATATTGTTGTACAGCACCCCGACGTTTGTATGATCCGATCCGAAATGCGCGATGCAAACAGACAAAGACTTGTCATAGTATGCTAATGCTTCATCGTATTCGCTGCTCAAGCGGTAGGCATTACCTATGTTATTGTAAACCATGATTGCATCCATCGGTTCCGGCATACCGGACTTCGAAAAAGTGGATAATGCTTTTTGATTGTAATCCACAACTTGTTTGAAATTGCCCCTTAAACTTTCAAGTTCGCCTAAACCGAGGTAGGACTTTGCTACCACCGGATGGTCTGCCCCGAAGCGTTTTAGCCTAATATCCAGCGCCTTGTGAAAATTTTCCGCAGACAAAGCGAAATCCCGTTTCTTAAGGTAAACCTTGCCCAGGTTGTCATAAGGTGCCACCAATTCAATATCTTCCGGGCCAAGTATTTTGAAAAGGATGTTTAAAGACTTCAGGTAGTTTTCTATGGCCAGCTCATACTTGCCGTTTTCCATGAGGATCACGCCTAAGCCATTGTAAGACCTCCCTACGTCAATCGTTTGCTCTCCCAAAACTTTGATCTGTATGTCTAAGCTCGTTTGAAAAAGCTCCGATGCGCGGGGATAGTCTCCTTTTTTGTAAATACAAATTGCTTTCCGGTATAGAAAATTAGCAAACTCCCGGCTTTCCGTCCCCAGCGACCTTTCATACAGCGTCGCCGCTTGTTCCATTTTTTCGAGAGCAGCATCATGTTTTAAAGAATCAAACAAAACCTGCGCAGCTTTCATCAAAGCTGCGGCCTGTGTTGTATCAGCAGCGATATCGGTTGGTTTGCCTGTTTGCCCAAAAAGCGGCATCGTCATGCTTAGGCAAAGCAAAAACAGGGTAAGCATCATTGGTTTTCTCATGGCAACAGGATTTGGTTAGGCAGAAAAGTGTCTAAAGTTAAAAAAAACCGTGTACTTGCATACTTTTGTGCAACGTTCTTGATTTATTTCCAAAAAAAACGACCCGCAGTCGTAACGTCGCGCGGCATACCTGTACTTCATGTTGTTCCGAAAACTAACCTATACGGATGAGCAGTTGGTTGCCTTATTGAAAGGTGCGGAACCTGACCGGGAAGCTGCGCTGCGTTTCATTTTTGTGGAATCGGGCTGGCGCAACCTGGCTTTTCGGGCTATCCGAACCATGGGCGGCGGCGTGCAGGACGCCGAAGATGCCGTTCAGGAGGCAGTCATTGTGCTGGACGACCATGTGCGCGGTGGAAAGTTCCAGGGCACCTCCACCCTGAAAAATTACTTCATCGGCATTTGCCGCGGGCGTTGGTACTCCAACCGCCGCAGCGTACAGCGCCTTGAATGGAGCGATGAACCGCTGCCGGCTCAGAGTGCGGAAGATACCGACCCGGAAAGCATGTTGCTCGAAAACGAGCAAAAAACTGTGTTTCGGGAACTGCTCAGCCAAATGGACGAACGCTGCCGTGAACTGTTGAGTCTGTACAAACTTGCGTACTCGATGGACGAAATCGCTGACACCCTTGGACTTGGAAACGCCAACAACGCCCGGCAGCGAATCCACCAATGCCGTCAAAAACTTGCAAAAATGATCGAACACATACCATTTTTTGACGATTACCGGAACCGGAAAAAATAATGGACGATGCTACTTACCATGCGATAGAGCGTTACCTGTTGGGGCAAATGTCCGGCACTGAGCGCGCCGCCTTCGAGTCCCGATTGGCCGAAGATTCCGCATTGGCAAGCCAGTTCGCCAGTCAACAGCACGAACATGCCGCGCTGCAAGTCCTCGTGGAAGACCGTGTCCGCGCTAAGCTGCGCGATTGGCAAAAACAGCACCCAATCCAGGATGCTTTCTTACGCCGCTACCGCGTCCTGTTTGGCATTGCCGGAATGATGCTGGTGATTGCCGTGCTTTGGATGATTCTGCCCTTCGGACAAGACAAGGAACCGGACGCTCCGAAAACATCCCGGCAACCCGATGAGCAGCCCATCGCCGAAACAGCGCCACCGGTACTGCCTGCTGATACGCCTGCCGTTCTCTCGCCATCGCCGAAGTCGGCTCCAAAGATATCCGGCCAAACCCGAAAGTACCTCGCCATAGCCGCCGATTTCAGCGAACCTGCACTTTTCCCAACCGGCAACCTGCGCGGCAATGACACCCTCAGGGACGTGCTCGATTCTGCCTTGTTCGACCTGCACGAGCGCCGTTTTGCACAAGGGCTGACCCGCCTCCGCACGATCTCTGCCGAATCCCCGCGCTACTTAGATGCGCAGTACTACCAGGGCCTGGCTCACTATGAGCAGGGGACATTTGGAAAAGCCATACGGTTTTTGAAAACCGTCGCCGACAGGCCCGACTACCTGTATGCGGAACAAGCCGAGTGGCGCCTGGTACTTGCTTACCTGCAAAGTGGCCAGCCAAAGACCAGTCAGGCCAATGCCCGCAAAATTGCCGACGACGACGGCCATGCCTGTCAGGAAAAAGCGCGGAAATTCCTGAAGCGGATGAGCGATCCTAAGGGCGGATGAGCAGGCCATAAGCAGAAAGCAGTGAAATTTTTACGGTTTCGCTACAACCTTCCCTGGAATTCCTATATTTGCCCCATCTACACCCTTTCGGTTCCCTTTATCAGCTTGTTTCGTTAGCAAAACGAAGCAGAATAATATTGATTAACGAGGCAGCGTTTATGCCTTGGCGAGTGTCTCCACCCTTATCGGGCAAAGTTCTGGAAATCGTCGAAATGGGATTTTAACAATTAAATGTGCTTTCGTTTCAGCGACATTCCTTAATATTGTACCCCGTTTCACAGGTTTAAAAAAATCTTTTATCGAAGCAGTGTTTTACAAACCACCTCTCTTTATGAAGAAAGTTCAATCGCTCTGGATCGCCTGCCTCGTTATGATGGTAGGGTTGTCTTCGCTCAATGCGCAGGACATTCACTTTTCGCAATTCTATATGTCGCCGCTGAACCTCAATCCGGCGATGACCGGCGTCATGAATTGCAACATCCGCCTGGCAGCAAACTACCGCAACCAGTGGGCCAGTGCGCTGCGCAGCAATGCATTTAGTACGTATTCCGTTTCCTACGACCAGCGCGTACCGGTGGGCCGCAACGACTACTTCGGCGTTGGGGGCACGTTTTGGGGCGACCGCGCCGGTGAAGCTAATTTCGCAACGCTGACCGGGAAATTATCCCTGTCTTACAGCAAAAAAATGGGCGGTGGCCGCAACGATGGCCATTACCTCGTTTTTGGTGCAGAAGGCGGCGTGGCACAGCGCAGTATTGACTTCCTGAAATTGCGTTGGGGCACCCAGCACGATGGAGAGGGCGGTTTCGATCCTAACCTGGAAACGCTGGAAACCGGTTTTGATCGCGATAATTTCATTTTTGCAGATATGGCAGCGGGTTTGCTGTGGTTTATGGTTTTTGACAAAGACAACAACCTTTACCTCGGGGGTGCTTTCCACCACCTCAACCGCGCCAACCAGTCTTTTGACAGCGATGGCGAAGACCTGCTTTACAGCCGTTTCACGGTTCACGCCGGCGGTGAATTTATGATGGGCGACCGCTTTGGCATCACGCCGGGCGTAATCGTCATGAGCCAGGGTCCTTCTTTCCAGGTGAACGCGGGTACCGGCTTTAAATTCCTTTTGGGCAGCCGCCAGAACTACCAGGCATTCCAATTTGGTCTGTGGACGCGCATTTCCAACAAGATTGAAACCGGCGTGTTGAACGACGCAGCCATCTTGTCTACGCGTTTCGATTACGACAACTTCAGCCTCGGGTTCAGCTACGACATCAACGTGTCGCCGCTAAAACCAGCCACCAACTCAAACGGGGGTTTTGAATTTGCACTGATCTATAAAATTTGCGGTCCGGAAAGGCGCGGCGTGTACTGCCCAAACTTCTGATCCGACACAGCATTTTTTGTCTGAAAAACCCTGTGAAGTGTTTGCTCCACAGGGTTTTTTGTATTGCAATGGGGTGTGTGTTTTTGGTTAAGACATCTGAAAAACCAAAAGCTCCAGGGTAGTCAATGGTAGGAACTTTTCCTTAAAAATTGCATTTGGGCGCAATAATTTCACTCAAAAGGCGTACCTTGCCAAGACAACTATGACGGAAATTAATTGTAACTTTCTATTGACATGCTCCGTATATGGAGCGGACAACATCTTAAAAAATACATTTTCCACAAAAACTCAAGCGCTATGGCTATGTTTGGCAGCAATAACAGCAAAGAAGCAACCAAAAGTAAGAACGGAACACCAGCTTCTCCTTCGTCCTCCTCTTCTCATGCGCTCAACAGTTTGGTACAAGGCACGACCGTTGAGGGAACCATCAAAGCCGACAGCGATATCCGGGTAGACGGTGCCATCAAAGGCAAGCTGTTTTGCGATGCCAAAGTCATCATCGGGCCAACCGGTCAGATTGAAGGCGAAGTAAAATGCCAGAATGCCGTCATCGAAGGTAAGTTTGACGGGGTATTGATCGTAACGGAATTGCTCAATGTGCGCGAAACAGCTCAAATCACCGGCGATGTTACGACCGGAAAATTGATTGTTCAATCGGGTGCCGTATTTAATGTAACCTGCTCCATGGAAGGCGGTAAAAAAATAACGCCGGGCAGCAGCGTAGGCGCTGGCAAAGAAAGTACAGGTGCAACAAGAGAAACCCAGCCCGCAGGAGTCTGATCCTGACAAAAAAGATGTTGAAGCAAAGGGCCGCGATTACATGAAGTATTCGGGAATGGTCTTTCAAATGGGCATCATCATCCTGATCGGAACCTGGGGCGGGAAAAAGTTAGACGAACGCTTACAAACGTCAAAACCTTATTTTACGGTTGCCCTGGCTTTGTTTTCAATCTTCCTGGCCCTGTATTCTGTGCTTAAAGATTTAATCCGGCGTCCATGACGAGCAAAGGTTTTTTCCTTCAGTTGGCCATCTTATCCGCCCTTGCTGCGGCAGGTCTTTTTTTGATCAACCGCATGCCTCAGGTTCGACCGCATGCGATGCTTTCCTGGCTGGGTTTGTTGTTTTTTATCGCGCTTAGCGCGTTTATCTTCCTCTCCGGAAGGCGTTCTGCCGCAAACGCCAATAAAAATGCGTTCACGAATACCGTTTTGGGGTTCACCATGACAAAAATGCTGGCCTGCGCCATCATTGTCGTGGCCTACCATAAGATCATGCAACCCGAATCCAAGTGGTTTTTGCTCCCGTTTTTTGTTTCTTACTTAGTTTTTACAGTTTTTGAAACCTATTGGATGATGAAGCTCGCCCGAACAAGCGCCTGATTTTTGTAAATCCTCCTGGTCAGGCTGTACTAAACAATGTAACTTCTTCCCACGTTTATATCTATTGTACCAATTAGAATTGCATACTTATGAAAACTCTCCTCGCTTTTTCCCTGCGTCCATACCTTTGGCTATTGCTTTTCCTGCTGATGGCCGATTCCTGCGCTGTAAACCCGGTAACCGGAAAAAAAGAACTGATGTTCATGTCTGAAGATCAGGAAGTAGCGCTGGGGGTAGAAGCCAATCCCAGTATTATTGCGGAGTTTGGCGCCTACGAAAACGCGGCTTTGCAAAAGTTTATCAACGACAAAGGCCAGGGCATGGCGCGCATTTCGCACCGCCCGGGCTTGAAATACAAGTTTCAGATCCTGGATTCTCCGGTTGTGAATGCATTTGCCTTGCCCGGAGGTTTTGTCTATTTCACGCGCGGAATCATGGCGCATTTCAACAACGAAGCTGAATTTGCAGGGGTATTGGGGCACGAAATAGGGCACATTACGGCACGGCACGGGGCTTCTCAGCAAAGTAAACAAATCTTAGTGTCTGCCGGATTGATGCTGGGCATGGTCGTCTCAAAGGATTTTCAACAGTTTGCAGATGTAGCCGGCACTGGCGCGCAGTTGCTTTTTCTCAAGTTTGGCCGCGACGACGAAAGCCAGTCGGACAAACTTGGCGTGGAATACTCGACCCAGATCGGTTACGACGCCAAAGAAATGGCTGGCTTTTTCAACACCTTAGACCGCCTCAGCGGCGGCCCTGAAGGCCGGGTTCCTTCTTTCCTTTCCACCCACCCCAATCCTGCCGACCGGAATGTGAAGGTTGCGAAAATGGCCAAGGATCTGCAAAGCAAAGCACCGGGGAAAAAATTTAATGTCAACCGCGACAGCTATTTGCGCATGATAGACGGCTTGGTTTATGGAGAAGATCCACGCCAGGGATACGTCGAAAACGATAATTTCTACCACCCGGAACTGAAGTTTCAGTTTCCGGTGCCCCAGGGCTGGCAGTTGGCCAATTCGCCGCAACAGGTTCAAATGGCACCGAAAGACGGAAAAGCGCTGATGATCATGAATTTAGCCCAGGAAAAAACTTTAGATGCCGCTTCCCGGGCGCTGCTGACCAACTATAAACTCAAGCAACTTAGCTCGAAGCAAGTCACGGTGGGCGGTTTTCCGGCAATGGAAGTGTTGTCTGAACAAGTGCAGGAAACCACCCAACAGGCGGAAGGCCAATCCCGGCAGGCACAACCCAAAATCCGGGTACTGGCTTATCTGATCCAATACAACAGCATGATTTACCAGTTTCTGGGTGTGGCTACTGAGGCCGATTACAATACTTACAGCAACCGGTTTCTGAGCACCATGCAATACTTCCGCACCTTGAGTGATCCGGATAAAATAAACCGGAAACCAGAACATATCCGCATCAAAACGGTGGAGAAAAACGGCTCTTTGTCGGATGCGTTGAAAGCGTTCAATACGCCAGCTAACCGGATGGACGAGCTTTCCATCCTGAACGGCATGCCTCTGACTGCGCAGGTTAACAAAGGGATGCTGATCAAATTAGTGGGCAAATAGTGTGTGTCTTTAGCATCCGATAGCTGCGTTATGCTCGGCCCCAAAAATGGTCAATTACTTAGGTAAACTCCCATTTTTGAGGCCTTCGCATGCCTTGCTCTCGAATGCTAAAGGACAGACACTTACTAACTGGACGGACAATAAATAATCGCGATGGCTGACGGTAAAGTTCACCTTAAACTGAAACGGGTAACCATCCGGAATTTCGAGAACCGGGACGCCACGGATTTTTTTGAATACCGCTCGGACCCCATTGCCAATATTTTGCAGGGCTATTCGCCATTCACTGCCTTAGAACAGGCCGTGGATTATGTTGACCGCCAGAAAAATAACCTCTTCGGCCAGGCAGGACACTGGATACAACTCGGGATTGTAGAAAATGCAAGCAATAAACTCATCGGCGACATCGGTATCCGGCCCCAGGATTACGATCCACGCATGGTTGAAATCGGATTTACCATAGCTGCGGATTTTCGAAAAAAGGGATATGCCAAAGAAGCTTTGTCCGGCATTTTTGCCTGGCTCTTTTGGGAAAAACAAATCCACCGCATTGTAGCAATTACGGATACGGAAAACCACGCCACTATCCGGCTGCTGGAAAGCCTCCGCATGCGTAGGGAAGGAAAAACGATCAAAAGTTTTTGGAACCAGGGCGCCTGGCGCGATGAGTATTTGTTTGCTTTGCTGTCAGAGGAATGGATGACCTACTAATGTCTCGGTTGTAAAGCCCGATAGCGGCGTTGTACTCGGCCCAAAAACCCGCCATTTACACGAGTAAACTCCGATTTTGGGCCTTCGCAAGCCTTGCTATCGAACGCTAAAGAGCAGACACGGGACATACTGGAGCTAAGGAGGGTGCCTCGCTTGGCGTACCCTTAGCGCCCTCCCGCTGCCCGGGACAAGTTGTGCAGGAAACAATATGCGCTTTTGCATAGTTTATAAATCCGTGTCTTCCTCCCAATTTTATATTAATAAAGACAATATGTTCCAATCCGACCTTTTTAAAGACAAAACCGCATTAGTCACCGGAGGCGCAACCGGCATTGGTTATGCCATTGCGGAACAACTGTTGAAGCTGGGCGCCAGGGTTTACATCGCTTCCCGCAAAGAAGACAAACTCGTGGCGGCGCACGCAAAACTTGCGCTGCTGGGGTCTTGTGCGTATGCCGTATGCGACATTCGCCAAACCGATCAAATCCAAGCCTTGGCGGCTAAAATCAAAGCGGAAGCCGGTCGGCTCGACCTCCTCATCAACAATGCCGGCGGACAATTTCCCGCTTTGGCGGAAGACCTTGCCGAAAAAGGCTGGAACGCCGTCATCAACAACAACCTGAACGGTACTTGGTACATGACCCAAATCATGGCTCAAACGTTTTTTATCCCCCAGCAATCGGGTACGATCATCAACATCATCGTCAATATCTACCGGGGCGTGCCGGGCATGTCGCATACCGGCGCAGCGCGAGCTGGCGTAGACAACCTCACCAAGTCTTTGGCTGTGGAATGGAGCAAATACAATATCCGCCTCAATGCAGTGGCGCCGGGCATCATCCGCAGCTCGGGCCTCGACCACTATCCGCCGGAATTGGTGGAAGGCATCGAAGCCACGATACCCATGAAACGGCTGGGAACGGTAGAAGAAGTCGCCTGGTTGACGTTGTTCCTCGCCAGTCCGATGGCGAACTACATCACCGGAGAAACGGTGTATGTGGATGGCGGGCAGAAGCTTTGGGGGAATGTTTTTCAGGTGTAAGCTTGTAAATATACAACGCCTGCACACTATAAAACACCTGAAATTGAAAGAGCCATCCCAAAAATTTGAGATGGCTCTTCTTATTCAAACTGTACTCTTTTCTAAATAGGGTCTGCCCATAGAGTCCCGCATCTGTTCTTTAAAGTTCGAGAGCAAGGCATGTTTAATCCCCCTAAAACGGGATTTTACTCGCGTAAATGACCGGTTTTGAGGGATTAAACATAACGCAGCTATCGGACTTTAAAAACAGACACTAATTACATCTTAGGCAACAGCACCGTATCCAAAGAGTGGATAACGCCATTTTTCTGATACACGTCGTACACGCTGATGTTGGCAACGTTGCCATTGGCATCTTTTACGGCAATGTTGCGTGCGCCGTTCATCATAACCGTGAGGGTAGCGCCATTCACCGTTGTGAGCGTATTTTTTCCCTTCTTGATCAGTTTCGCCAGCGCTTTGAAATCATATTTTCCGGCAAGGACGTGGTACGTCAGGACGCCAGCCAATTTGCTTTTGTTTTCCGGCTTCAGCAAGGTTTCTACCGTTCCGGCAGGCAGGTTTTCAAAAGCGTCGTTGCTTGGTGCAAATACCGTGAACGGGCCGGCACCTTGCAGCGTTTCTACCAATCCGGCTGCTTTAACAGCAGCGACTAAGGTCGTATGCGCTTTGGAATTCACGGCATTTTCAACGATGTTTTTCATCGGGAACATGGCTTCTCCGCCTACCATTACGGTGTTGTCCATGCTTTGGGCGTTGAGCGAAATTGCGGCAAAAAATGCCAGAGCAAGTGTTGAAATTTGAGAGAACGACTTCATGATACTTTTTTTAGTGTTGTTGTGTAATTCAAAATTATTTGAGAACAGATGCACTTACGACAGATTATCGGCACTTAGGTTTTGAATTTTCAGGAATTAAGCTTTTCTTAACAGGGTTTTTTAGAATAAAAATTTTTATAAAGCAATGTTTTTCGTTATAATATCCTGAAAGTCAATTCTTAAGCCCCAGTTGGTTCGACCTTGAATAAGCGACTAAGGCGTTACAAACAAATACAACGGCTATGCAACAATCCACATTCGGGCTTAAAACGATGCTCGACGATTTCTACGACTGGGAAGCAAAACAACCCGATGCCCCTTTCCTGCGCCAGCCATACGGCGATACCTGGAAAACCATCACCTGGGCACAGGCTGGTCGGGAAGCGCGGCAAATGGTCGCAGCCTTAAGGGCAATGGGTCTCCAAAGCGGCGCACACATCGGGATCGTTTCCAAAAATTGCTACCACTGGATCATCGCTGATCTCGCGATTATGATGGGGGGCTATGTTTCGGTGCCTTTTTTTCCGACCCTCACTGCGCCCCAGTTGGCTGAAGTGATTGAACTGGGCGATCTGGAGGCCATCTTTGTAGGAAAACTCGACGAATGGAAAAAAATGAAAACGGGCATACCTGCTGAATTGCCCATCATTACTTTCCCACACTACGAAGGTAATGCTGCGGTGGACAAAGGCGCAAAGTGGGAAGACCTGCTGGCGCGCCACGAACCGGTTCCCGAGTCTTTCCGGCCTGACCTCAAGCAAGTCTGGACCATCCTGTTCACTTCCGGCACCACCGGAACGCCCAAAGGGGTAATCCTTGATTACCATGCGCCCTCCGCGCTGATGCAAATGGAGCGAACGCACGATGCGGTTGGCCTGTTTCTGGGAGACGAACACCGTTATTTTTCATACCTGCCGCTCAACCACATCGCGGAGCGACTCATTGTGGAATTGGCCTGTATGTTCAACGGGGGGTGCATTTCTTTTGCTGAATCGCTCGACAGTTTTGTCAAAAACCTTCAGCAAACCCGCCCGACCCTGTTTTTGGGCGTGCCCCGGATCTGGTCGAAGTTTCAGCTCGCTATTTTAGAAAAAATGCCGCAGCACAAGCTCAGTTTGCTGCTCAAAATTCCCATTATTTCGAGTCTGGTAAAAAAGAAAATCCAAAAAGGGCTGGGCTTAGACCAGGCGCGTGTAACTTTCACCGGTGCAGCGCCCGCACCCGATTCGCTGAAACAATGGTTTCGACGCCTTAAAATCAACGTCCGGGAAGTGTATGGCATGACGGAAAATTGCGCCGGCTGTACCCTCATGATGCGCAATGCGAATAAGATCGGAACCGTGGGGCAGGTACTTCCGGAAGTTGAAATCAAAACGGATCCCGAAAGCGGCGAAATCATCATGCGCGCACCCTGGCTGATGCGGGGATACTATAAAGACGAAGCCAAAACCCGCGAAATCCTGCGCGACGGCTGGCTCCACACCGGTGATCAGGGCGAACTTGACGCAGCCGGCTACCTGCGCATTACCGGAAGGGTTGCCGATACGTTCAAGTCGGCAAAAGGGAAGTTTATCGTGCCGGCGCCCATCGAATGGGGCTTTGCGCAAAACAGCTATATCGAACAAATTTGCATTGTAGGGTTAACGCTGCCCCAGCCCGTTGCACTGACGGTGTTGTCTGAAATCGGCAAAAACGCCGCGCGCGAAGCCGTGGTGCAAAGCCTCCAGCAAACACTGAAGGACGTCAACGATACCTTAGCCAATTTTGAGCGTTTAGCCAAAGTGGTGGTGGTGCGGGAAACCTGGAATGTGGAAAACGGCGTCCTGACGCCCACGCTGAAAATCAAGCGAAATGTGGTGAATCAGCGTTACGCGCCTTATTTGCAGCAATGGTACGAACAGAGGGAAGCAATCGTTTGGGAATAATTACCTTTGCTGTCCCAAGACATTATTTGTAAAATCTATTCAATTCAACAACATGAGTTTTGAAACCATACTTAAATCCATTCAGGATCGAGCCGCTACAAACGGCCCGCTGGGCGCCAAGCTTAAATTCAATTTTGGCAACGACCAACTGATCTACTTAGATGGAAGCGGTGCCGAAAATATCGTGAGCACCGAAGACAAAGAAGCGGACTGCACCGTTACCGTCAGCTTAGCCGACCTCGAAGGCGTGATGAATGGCAACATCAATCCGATGATGGCCTTCATGACCGGCAAAATCAAGGTGAAGGGGGATATGGGGGTTGTGATGAAGTTGCAGGGATTGCTGAAGTAATTAAAACCTTGCTTATTCGCCACCTTTTCTGTTCCTAAGTATCCGATAAAACGACCGCAACCGAATCTCTTCCACCGACAAGCCGGTGACCGTGGCTTCCGCTTCCGAAATAGCCCCGCAATTCAGGGCTTTCAGGAAATAATTCAGCAAGCCCTGACCGGTGGCGGCGTCGTCGAAAATATCGCCTGACAAAGTTGCCTGAGCTGCTTTGTCCACAAAATGCCGGAGTCGCACCGCCGCGTCTTCATAACTTTCTAAGAAAAAAGGATACACTGCGGCGTAGCGCATCGGCAATTGCGCCGGGTGCAAATCCCATCCCTGGTAAAGGCCGTTGATCAGCGAATGCATCGTGTGGTCGAAGCCAGTGCGCCAGGCTTTGTGTACGACTTTTGCGTTTTCCCGAAGTTGTTGCGCGCTCAGGTTTTCGCCCCGGTGCGGCTCGATGGGCATCACGTTGGTAGCGCCGTCGGAGCGACGGACACAAGATCAGCTTCGCAACCATTGCAGAAGTTGGGGCAAATGCCTATAAATCATTAGATTAATTGCCTGGCAATAAAAATTAAAAAACAAATGTGTTAAAAAATTTGGTGATTCAAAACGAGGGGGGGGTATCTTTATTGCTATTCGTATGCATACCCGGCACTGCGCGCGTGCTAAGGAATGTGTCGTAGATAACTTCCCAGTTTGGGCGGCCTCTTTTGTCACCATGCTTCGTTGCATCGAAGGTCACTTAGCTTAGGCTAAGTTCCCTTCTCGCGCCTTCCCTGATGACAAAATAGTCTCGCCGAATTCAGGTAACTTATTTACGCCACGTTCCTAAACCAAAATTGAATCACTTTTTAACTCAATGAACACATGAAACTCAATCTCTCTGTGTGGCTGGCAGCCCTGCTGGCTGTGATGTTATTTTCCTGCAATAAAGATATCCTGAACGAAGAATTTGCAGATGAACAATCCGGTTTGCGCAAGCAAAATTTCAGTGTCTATCAATGGTCTGAAAAAGAAAATAATTTCTTTTCGTGGAATCCATCGCGGAGCAGTAATAGCCTGGATATGCGCAGCGAGGAGTATCCGACCATTTATCAACCTTTATTGGTTGAAGCGTACAATGAAATAGCACGCCAAAATGAAATACACGGGTTTGTAAGTGAAACGGTTATCTCTCCACTATAAGGTAATATTCAAGGGGGCAAATTTCTTATCTTTGGAAAAGAAAAGAGCTCTTGAAGAATTTGTTGATTTGTGAAAGGATGTTAGGTTCTTCAGTAACTACCTCGCATCCTTTCACAGGCAATACGTGGTATGAAGTTTTCCATAATTTTTCAAATAGAGCTAATCTAAAATAAAGGCGCAATGAATTGGTATATTTTAACAGAAACAAACAACCTGAAAGAAAGAGGTAAAGTGACTGTACAGGCAACAGGGTTATACTCATCTGAATTTCGTTACCGTGATGACCTCGCCAGGTATTTGTATGAGCCTATTCCTGATGACTTAAAAGTACCTCCGTTTAAACTGGAATATCGGGCAAAGCTTACTGATTGGATACTTCAAGTGAGCTTTACACCAGGAAAACTTATTAGTGAAAAATTCCTCGATTGTTTAAATGACTTTAAAGCTCCTCCTTACAAGTCTTTTCCCACTTCGGTAATTGATCGAAAAGGAAGTGATTATCGGTATTCTATGCTTATGTAAAATGGGCAATTTGACATTGTTGACTACTCTCGATCCATATTTTGCCGCATTGCAGGAATTAGAAATGGCTACGAATATATCTATGAAGACTTTAATGCCATAAATTTTGAAGATCGGCATACACAAAAGGGGATTGGGACACGAGAGCTATATATAAAGGAAAATATTGAGTGGAATTTCTTCCTGCTCGCTGGGGTGTCCTTCCTCTGGATGGTCAACGAAAAAGCAGCAGATGCTTTACGCGAGGCCAAAATCACAGGCATCTGCCTGATTCCATTCCATCAAGGTGAAAATTTTGTGGACGACAATATTATTTCAAAAGCTCAAAGAGTGGAAGGAACCCTGTAATGACCACTCATACCACAACAACTCCATCGGTTCTACAATGCCGCCTTCGCCCCGGTACATACCTGAAATGAAGCCTTTTTCAAATGATTGTGTTGAAGCAAAGGCTTGGGCGGCAAATCTTCGAATCAAGCCTCTCCTTTCCGCTTCTGCAAAATCTGATAAAACGACCGCAACCGAATCTCTTCCACCGACAAGCCGGTGACCGTGGCTTCCGCTTCCGAAATAGCCCCGCAATTCAGGGCTTTCAGGAAATAATTCAGCAAGCCCTGTCCGGTGGCGGCGTCGTCGAAAATATCGCCTGACAAAGTTGCCTGGGCTGCTTTGTCCACAAAATGCCGGAGTCGCAGCGCCGCGTCTTCATAACTTTCTAAGAAAAAAGTATACACCGCAGCGTAGCGCATCGGCAATTGCGCCGGGTGCAAATCCCAGCCCTGGTAAAGGCCGTTGATCAGCGAATGCATGGTATGATCGAAGCCGGTGCGCCAGGCTTTGTGTACGACTTCCCTGTTTTCCCGCAATTGCTGCGCGCTCAGGTTTTCGCCCCGGTGCGGACCAATGGGCATCACGTTGGTGGCACCGTCGGAGAGCATGATGCCGGTATTGCCTAAGGCCACTTTGGTTACATGGTGCGCAAAATCGCAGACCGGGTGCGCCATGGTTTGGTATTTGGCGGTGATGCCTGCACTGGCCGTGTAATCGTAGGTGCCAAAATGCGCCGCGATGCAACGCCCCTCGCTTGCCCGTATGAAGGACATTAGCGGGTTTTTGCCCTCCGCGTCCATAATGGCCTGGGTTTGTTCCACCATCGTTTCCATTTTGAGGGTCAGATGGGGCAGTTGGAAGGCTTGTTCAAACGCTTCAAAAATGCGTGCCAAGGCTTTTACCTGCTCGGGGATGACCACTTTGGGCAACATCACAATGAAGTGTTCGGGCAGTTTTCCGCCGGTTTTTTCCAACAGGGTGGTCAGGAAAATATCTAAGGTTCGGATGCCCCGCGCTTTCAAATCTTCCGTAAAAGGTTTGATGCGAATGCCAATGAACGGCGGCAGGCTGTGCATTTCCATGCCTTTGGCTACTTCCAATGCTGCCTGCACGGCCACCGCATCTTCCTCGTCGTCGGGTCGGTTGCCGAAACCGTCTTCAAAATCAATCCGAAAATCTTCAACGGCTTCCCGCGCTAATTTTTGCAGGATGCGCTGATAAACCGTATAAGCCAGCCATGCCGGGTGTTCGCGCCTTTCCGCTTCGGAAAGGGCTGCCAATTTTTCCCCCAATGCCTGCACCATGTCTTCCTGGCCGGGCATTGTATGACGGCCCTGTAATTCAAGCACTTTGGCCAGGACGACAAAATTGGGCGCGTAGGTTTTGAAATTGTTCAGCGCCGCCTGCGACATGCGCGCTGCGGTGTCGTGGGTGAATAAATTGGCACCACCATACACGGTATGAACGGGTTGCCGATCTGGGGAGTCGCCTTTGTAGATATTGTAGTAGGCCAGGTTGGCTACTTTCAGATCAGTGAGTACAACGTTCTTTAGGTTCTCAGAAATTGTGAATTTCATATTTCGATATCTTTTGTTGCTAATAATTCAATTCGTTGTGTCCGTTGTGCCGTTGTGTGAAACCTCTTGCCCCCCCTCAACTCCCCCGATAAGTCGTATACCCAAACGGGCTCAACAACAATGGAATATGGTAGTGCGCCGCGTCGCGAATGTAAAACCGGATTTCTACCAAAGGATAAAACGTGGCAATGTTTTGGACTTCAAACCAGGATGCCGTTTCAAAAACCATCCGGTATTCTCCGGGCTCCACCAGGGTGTCTTTTGGCAGCAGGTTAGCGACGCGCCCTTCAGCGTTCGTGATGCCATGCGCGAGGGTTTGCCAATCGGTGCCCACTTTCTGTTCCAGGCGTAAAGCAACACCCCCAGCCGGTTTTCCGGTCGCCGTATTTAAAATATGGGTGGTGATCTGACTCATAGCAGTAGTTTTTCCAATCGAAGTTGGGTGATTTTATGTTGCTCCAAAACGGCGTTGAGCACCTCTTCCACGGGGTCGTTTTCGTAGCGGATTTTTAAAATCGCCAGCATCTCTTCTGCCGATTTCCCGGTTGCAAAAACAATGAAAATGAAGCTGAATTTTTCAAAATACAAATCGTTGTAGCGCTTTAATTCCTCTAGTACGGAAACGTCCGCCTCGCTCACCCGGCTCTGTTCTTTTGACGCCCAGGCTGCGGTTGCCGCAAATTTTTGTTTCAGGCTTTCCACATCGCCGATGCGCGGATGGTGGTCGAAAGCCTCCAGCCAATCCGCTTTTTTGCAGGAAAACCAGGCTCCTCCGGCTTTCTCAAAAAGCTCGGCTCGGCTTGCAAACGGCCGCGCAGCAAGCAATTTTTCGCTCCAGGCTTTTGCGCCACCGCATTTGCCCGTTTTTTCTAAAAAAAGCCCTGCTGGCATCTCATTCAATTCGGCCAGGCTCACGGCCTCCGGATCCAACGTTCCAAACAACCGCAAACGGCTCACTCCGCCATCCGGAAAAATAGTCAGGCGCACGTGGGTAAACGGTTGGTGGGTCAGGATTTCGGATTCAAAAACGTGTTCGGCGTCGGCCTGCAGTTTCATTTCCGGCAACAATGGCGTCCAGACGGCGTCTGCGCAGGAATCGTCGTCCATGGGAAATACGCAGCCTTCCAGCTTGCAGCGGTCGGGGTAATTGCCTTTGAAATGGCGGGTATCCACCACGATCCTGCGGATTTGTCCTTTTCGCGCTAAGCGCAAGATTAGCCAGTCGCAGTTGCCGGGCGTGCGGTTGCGCTTCGTTTCCCAGCCGTCGCCCATATTGGTGCCCCGGTTGGGCATGTTGATGTTGTTTTTGTGGCTGAAAAACTCGTCGTTACACACGATGGCTTTTCCGCCGTTTATCGCTGCAGCTAAGTCTATGAGCGCGTTAGGTGCCACCAAAGCCCAGTTTTTGGCCACCTCGCCGTACACTTTGAGGCGCGCCACACCGCCGTCGGGGTAAATATGGAGTTTGAGATGGGTCCATTTTTCCCGGCTTTCCACGGCATAAAAATGCTGGCTGCCGGGATTCAGGGGCGATTTGGGCAGAATTTCCGTCCAACCTACTGCCCCATCCGCATGCCAGTCCACTTTTTCCGCTTCAGCGAAATCCAGCCAACAGGCTTCCATGCTCGCGAAAGGCGGGTGATTGCCGAGGAAATGGTTGGTGTCAATGTCTACCCCGTGCACAATGCCTTCCGCGCCAAGTTGGAGCACACACCAGTCGTGGCCCGCCACACGTTTGCGCCGGCTTTCCCAGCCGTCCATCCATTTGCCGCAGTCGGTATATTTGTCGGGGATAAAAATGCCGCGTCCGGGTTTCAGCAGGTTTTCCATTTTTGCAAAAAAATCGTCGCTGCACGCTAAGGTTTTGCCGCCAAAACGCTCAGCGGCGAGGTCGGTCATTTGCGCAAAAGCAGGCTTTAGATTAATTGAATTATCCATCACAGCAGGATTAAAATCGTGGTTTCCTCTTTAGTTTGTGTCTGTTTTTTAGAGTTCGAGAGCAAGGCATGCGAAGACCCCAAAAACGGGATTTTACTGGCGTAAATGACCGATTTTGGGGCCGAGCATAACGCAGCTATCGGACTATAAAAACAGACAATAGCTATTCCCGTTTCAAAGTCCCCGTAATATACCCATAAGCATCCCCCGAAGCGACAAAAATTTCATTGTTGTTCGTCAGGCTCCAAGGGGTCATGTTCACCGGAAGGTAGTGGAGGTTCGGCATTTTCATGCTGATTTCCGACACTGCCGCCGTGTTTTTTAAAACCGTTTCGCCCATGGCGTGCAGGGTGTGCTGCATTGAACGGCTATAGTGGGCGGCGAAAGCGCTCAGCAGGTCTTCTCTTATTTTTTCTCTTATTTTTTGAAAATCGTGCCCATTCGGAGCGTTATAATTCCAGATAGCTTCCAGCTCCGTCGCCAGAATGCGGTCGGCAGCCGGAGGCAGGGTCGTAAATTGGTCTACAATGTAATTTTCAAAACCCGAATGCGTCGTTTTCAGGATGCGTAGCTCGCGGATGCCTGATTGCAGCTGCGTTACATTTCGGGTACTTTGAACGTTGGCGGTCGCTTTTTCATTGCCGCCGCCGACATAACTGTGAGGATGCGGAACGCCGTTCAGCGTCATGCGATCCCAGCGGATTTGGGTTAAATCCAGCGTGATTTTAGCCACTTGCGGATTGTGTTTCAAAAAATAATCTGCAAGAAACAGTCCGAAATCCTCAATCGTATGCAGTGGGTGGTCTTTGGCCAATCCGAAAATGGTGTTTTTCATCGTGTCGGTGGGCAAAACCTTGGAATTATCCCCTTCCGTATACACCGTTTCAAAATCCCCTTCCAACTGAATGGCGACGTGGACTTCTTTAAATTCGTGGTAGTCGCTGTGGCGTGTTATTTTTGCTACGCGGACAGCCGATTTGCCGTAACTATCCTGCGTTAACCGAATTTTCATGTGCTATGGATTTTGATAAAGCCTTACATGCTGCCCGTGTAGTCATAGACTCTGGTACCAAAGATGCCACCATTTTAATAAAAAGTGGGAAAATTGTGCAGGTTGTCGCCGGGCGAATTCCGTCCGATGCCTTACAGGGCCGCGCGGTGGAAGAACTCGGCGACGCGGTCGTCATGCCTGGCCTCATAGATGCGCACGTCCACATCAACGAGCCGGGGCGCGCCGATTGGGAGGGGTTTGACACAGCTACGCGGGCAGCAGCAGCAGGAGGCGTCACCACGCTCATTGAGATGCCGCTGAATGCCTCGCCGGTGACGACCACGGTTGCCAATTTTGAACAAAAAATTGCCGCTGCGGAAGGGAAACTGCACGTGCATTGTGGGTTTTACGGCGGCTTAGTTCCAGGAAGCTACGCCGATTTACCCGATTTGATGCGGGCCGGAATTTTTGGCGTCAAGTGTTTTTTGACGCATTCTGGCATTGACGAGTTTCCGAATGTTTCCGAAAGCGATTTGGCTCGCGCCATGCCTTTGATTGAAAAAACAAGCCTGCCGTTGCTGGTTCACGCGGAATTGGACGCCCCGCACTCGATGATGGCGTATTTTCAAAACCATCCAACTCATTACCCCGCGTACCTGAAATCGCGGCCCAAAAGCTGGGAAAACCGCGCCATTGAATTGATGCTGAAATTGTGCGAAAGCACCCGCTGCCGCACGCACATCGTCCACCTCTCGTCAGCTGATTTGTTGCGGCGCCTGCAACGCGCCAAACTACACCTGCCGCTAACGGTGGAAACGGCTCCGCACTACCTCTATTTCCACGCCGAAGCAATCCCTGACGCGCAAACGGTCTATAAATGCGCCCCGCCCATCCGCGAACGCGCCAACAATCAACTACTCTGGCAAGGCTTAAAAACGGGAGCCATTGACTTCATTGGCTCCGACCATTCGCCCGCGCCGCCTGCGCTGAAAGCCATCGCTTCGGGCAACCTAGCGACGGCCTGGGGCGGCATTTCGGGCTTGCAGTTTACGTTGCCGGTGGTGTGGACCAAGGCGCAGGCTCTGGGTTTCGGGGTTGCCGATCTGGCCCGGTGGCTGTGCAGCCGTCCCGCCGATTTTCTCGGCTTGTCGCAAAAAGGGCGCATCGAAGCGGGGAAAGATGCCGATTTGACGGTCTGGCAACCCGAAGCGGTTTTTATTGTGGAAGAAAAAGACATTCAGCACCGGCATAAAATCACGCCTTATCTGGGTGAAAAGCTCCGGGGGCGGGTGCTGCAAACCTGGGTTGGCGGGGAGCAGGTATTTGGGGAAGGGACGATTTTGAAGGCAGGACAGGGTCGGGTGTTGCTGAAATAGTGGTCGCCACCTTGAGGTTGCAGACCTTAAGAAAAGCACAGCGAAGGTCGGGTGAAACCCGCAAAATAATACACGCGAGGCCGAGCCTCGGCGCGAGCGGGAAAGCGTAGTGGTCGCCACCTTGAGGTGGCAGACCTTAAGAAAAGCACGGCGAAGGTCGGGTGAAACCCGCAAAATAATACACGCGAGGCGGAGCCTCGGCGCGAGCGGGTGAGGTGGCAGACCTTAAGAAAAGCACGGCGAAGGTCGGGTGAAACCCGCAAAATAATACACGCGAGGCGGAGCCTCGGCGCGAGCGGGTCTCCGTGGAACCCCGTGTCTACTCCGTGGAACTCCGTGTTGTTTTTTTTACGGAGTCTCGTGGAGAGTTAAACCCGCAGAATAATACAAACGAGGCGGAGCCTCGGCGCGAGGGGGAAGCGGAATCTCAACAGGAGCAGATTAAATTAGATCAGACTAAAAGCTTTACCAGATAAAATAAAATGTTTTATTTTGCCCCAGTTTTTACGAACAAAAAATTAAAAATGCACCTCGGAGCCTCACCCATCGAAAAAGTCTGCGTGCAACTGCTGCTCCGGGAGCCATTCTACGGACATTTCCTGATGGGCATTCCGAAGACATTTGAACCAACCGTACCTACCGCAGCCGTCGCGCCTTTTCAGCGACAAATGGTGAAACTGATTGTAAACCCGGATTTTTGGGAAACGCTTTCTGAAGAACACCGATACGGGCTGATTAAACACGAAGTACTCCATATTGTATTGCGCCACCTGACAGTTTTGAAATCCTACGCCAACCGCCGGGTCTTCAATATTGCCGCCGATTTGGTGGTCAACCAATACATCGAGCCGCAGCAATTGCCTAAAGGTGCCATCACGCTCGATTTTTTCAAACCTTTGGAACCGACGCACCGGCTTTTTTTGGAAGCGGGAAAAGGCGTCGGGTATTACTACGAAAAATTGATCGGCCTGCTCCAAAACCGAACCGCTGGCAGCGCGGGGAACGAAGACAGCGATGCCGTTTTTCGCGCGTTGGACGCCTGGATGCAGGGCGATGAAGAAGCGACCGCCAAACACCGATTTTGGGATGAATTTGCAGGGTTGGACAGCAGCGAAACCCGCGTGCTGGAGCAGTTTGTGAAAAACGCAACCAAACAAGCCCTGCAAAGGGTGCAGCACAAAAACCGGAGCCATCTACCTGGGCATTTGCTGGAGGAATTGCACGCGGCGGTGGCCGATGCGCCTTTGGTGAACTGGCGAAGGGTATTGCGGCTTTTTGCGGCGTCCAGCAACAGCACTTCTCTAAAAAGCACCATTCGCCGCCCTTCTAAACGGTATGGAACAGTGCCCGGGATCCGGCTCAACCGGCACCACAACCTGGTACTGGCTTTGGATACTTCGGGCAGCGTTTCTATGGAAGAACTTGGGCTTTTTTTCAATGAAATTCGGCAGATATGGCGGCAGGGCGCACACATCACGGTATTGGAATGCGACAAAGACATCCACCGCACCTATTCTTACAAAGGCCATGCACCGGAAATGGTTGCCGGACGGGGCGGTACGCACTTCGATGCGCCCATCATCTGGGCCAATGAACAAAAACCGGATGCGCTCATCTACTTCACGGACGGCCATGCACCCGCTCCCCAAGTGGCGGCGAGAATGCCGATCCTATGGGTGATCACTTCCCGCGGCACAGATAAAATGGAACATTTACCCGGAAAACACCTCAAATTATTAGCGGAATAAGCCATGGCGAAACCAACCCACCACTACATTTATTATGGCATCGAGGCCAATGCTTCGGAAGTCCGGAAATTCATCGAACACCTGCTGGAAGCCAACCTCAAATCGGAGGCCAATGGCGTTAAAAAAACGCCCGTTTGCGTCTGGGGCACCCACGGAATCGGCAAAACGGAGTTGGTGCAGGCCATCGCTTTGGAAAACGGTTTTGAGTTTACTTACATCGCTCCTGCACAGTTTGAAGAAATGGGCGACCTCATCGGGATGCCTGCCATCGTGGGCGAAGAAACGGTTTTTCGCGCACCTTCCTGGGTTCCTAAAAAAGAAGGTCCGGGACTGCTGCTGATTGACGACGTCAACCGCGCCGACGACCGCATCCTGCGCGGCATCATGCAATTGCTGCAAAATTTTGAATTAGTGAGTTGGCGGCTTCCCGAAAAATGGCAAATTGTGCTGACCGCCAACCCCGACGGCGGCGATTATTCGGTGACGCCCATGGACGACGCCATGCTCACTCGCATGATGCACATTACCATGCGGTTTGAACCCAAAACGTGGGCTTTTTGGGCAGAAAAAGCCGGCATTGACCCGCGCGGCATCAACTTTGTCCTCACCTATCCTGAAGTGGCGCAAGGCAAACGCACGACACCGCGCTCACTAGTTCAGTTTTTTGAAAGCATCCGCGACATCAAAAACCTGCGCGACGAGCTGCCATTAGTGCAAATGCTAGCCGCTTCGTGCTTAGATGACGAAACAGTAGCGGCTTTTGTAACCTACGTACAACAGAACCTGAGTGAGTTGATTTCGCCGGAAAAGATTTATCAGGCCAAAGATTTCAAGCGGGAGGTTTACGCGGAAATCAAACGCAGCGTGCAGCAGGACATTTTTCGGGTGGATATTATGGCGACGATTTGCACCCGCCTCATCAATTACCTGAGTGTCAGTGACATCAAACTCACGCCACCACAAATCAAAAACATCCAGGATTTTATCAAAATAGATTTCCTGCCCAACGACCTGCGCCTTTCCCTGCTTCAGGATTTGGTGCAATCGCCCAACGCCACGCTCAAAAGTGTGATGGCCGATGCAGAAATCAGCATGATGTTGTTGCGAAAAATGTAAATCCCATGGAAAAACTATTGAAGTGCCTTCTGGGCTGGAAAAACTAAGCACGCTGGAGGGCATTTGGTTTCAGCGTTTGGCCAGTCCGGAATTGCCAAAAATGCATTTTCCTTTTTCCGGGCTTCCAAATTTGGCAACACTGGAAATATCGAATTGTAATTTTGACTATTCCCAAACCGAAAACACGGTGATCCCTGAAAATACTGCTAAAACTGGTTTTTCAGGACTTTTGTCTAAAGTATTTAATCGCGAAGAGGTTGCAAAAAATGATGCTTTAGAAAAAATGCCGGTGCTAAAATCCGTTACCTTTATGGATGATTTTGCGCAAAGCATTCCTGAATTTATACTGACGCCTTCTTTGGAAAAATGTTGGCTTATTGTCCCCGAACTACGGGAATTACCACAGATTTTTTGGCAATGTACGCGCCTCAAGCAGTTTACGTTATCCGGCAATTCGATGGCCAACTTTGGAACGGGCTGGCAGGTATTCTCTGATTTGGAGACGTTTGCCATGGAAATCCCAGGGTTTTGTGGCCAATTGCCCGATTTTTGCAAAGCCAATACCGCACTGAACACCCTCAGCATCAAAGCGTCCGAACTCACCAGCTTGCCCGACTCCTGGTGCGAATGCCCTGCCTTGCATTCCGTTACCCTGGATGCAAAGCCCTGCGAACTGCCTGTGGTCTGGGAGAACTTTCCTGCACTGAACCATTTGAAGATCAGATGGATCGCCGGCGAACCCATCTATATCCGAAAAGAAGTTGTGCTGCTGACCAATTTGCTGACGCTGCGCTTAGAGTGCCAAAACCCGGGGCGGGATATGAAATTGGTACAAACCCTGAACGCTGCGCTGACGAAATTTTCAGCGGAACCTCGTATTCGATTGGTTTTTGGGCATCTTTTATTGGAAAATCCGGAAATAGCGTCTCCTTATTCCGAGGCATTCAAAACAGATTTTTTACAAGCGGTCAATATCGGAAGCAGTCCATTGAAGCAGGTCATTTGGGATAACCTGCATTTGCTGAACCCCGATCATGCCCCGTTTTCAACCTTGCGCCATTTTCAAGACAAAAGCCTGTTCGTCGCAGGAGGGACGCGCCTGAAAAAACCGGATTACAAAGAAAAATTAGGGGCAATGGGCGTAAAGATTGTCGCCAAACTCAGCCCTGACGCAGATTTTATTTTAGTGGGAAATGCCTGCCCGGATTTGCCCGGAGGCTTCTGGGGCAAGCCACACTGGTTTTGCAGCGAAATGGAATTGGACACGGTGTTGAAGGAATACCAGCCGGGCTTCCTGAAAACGCTGGAGGATCCAGACCTGGAGGCTTTGCGCCGATTGATCTGGTCGAACGACCCGGCTAATGAGCGAGTGGTGCTCGAAATGCTCAAAAAAGGCGGCATTCCGGATGCAGTATTTCCCGATCTGGTGGTGGTGGCCAAAACATCGGGCGATCAGGCGGTGCAGAATGATTTTCGGAAACTCCTGAAAGCCAAAGCGCCGGAAGACTTAAGGGGCGTTTTGTCCGACACCCGTGATTTGGACAGGGTTATAGAGCGGTTTCGATATGCATACCTGAAACGCCCTGTTGGGGTGTCGCAGGTGGTAGTTGCTCACTATTTTCGAACCAAAAACAAAGAACTGCTCCCTGAATTTTTTCGGTATCGCGAAAGCCTGGAGAACCCTTACCGGGCAGCGATTTTTCAGGATTGGTACCCTTCTTTACTGAAACGCCCCCACTACATCAGCATCCAGGAGTTTTTGTTAGCTCAAGAAGAATTGGAACAACTCCTAAATGAACCCGTTGTAGAAGGCGCTCTGAAACGCCTCCTGTTCCGCTGTGCTGGCGACGCCCTGCCTGCTGCGCTGTTCAAGCATGTCTCGCTGGAGGAATTAAAAATCACAACAGACGGCGCGCACCTGCCGGAAGCGATCGGAGATTTGAAACGCCTGAAAACGCTGGAAATCTATGGCAAAAACCTGCGGTCGTTGCCGGATAGCCTATTGCAAATCAAAGCGTTGAAATCATTGACGTTTGGCAGTTCCCTGAATCGGGAAGAATGGGAGATTTCTCAGGCGCTTCAAGACGCGAGAGGCGGAAATAGCTGGATGCAACAGCGTGAATTTGCTTACTTAGATTGAGGTCAGCTCTTCTCCAATAGTTCTTTCATTGCGCCAAAAACCGATTGCCAGTTCTGTTCGGAATGGGCGCGTTTTTCTTCGTCTTCGAGCTTATCCTGTGTAACGGTAAGTATGGTCGTGTCGTCCTCTTCATGGAGGGCATACGTGATGTTGGCATAATTTTCGGGCTCATCTTCCAGATCGCTCCAGGAACTCAGGTAGGTGTAGCGCAGGTTGCTTAATGGGTTGAACGCCAGTACGGTGCCTTTGTCTTCATAAGCAGTGCCTTCCCATTCGCCACGAAAATAAATGGGCGAGCCGATCTGCCAGGTAGTGACAAGATCCGTTCCGAAGAAATACTGTTTCACCAATTCGGGTTTGGTCAGGGCAGCCCAGACTTTTTCAATGGGCGCTGTTATTGCGATACGGGTTTCGAGTGTAATAGACATGATTTAAATTTTTTGTTTGTATTTATGTAAACAAACATACACACTTTGTTTTAAAAATATCTTTTTTTTGTTTTTTTAACGTAAAATTCGGAGAGGAAGTGTGGATTCACGGATGATGTAAAGTACTCCTTTAGGGTCGCTGAATTAATAAGGGTCGCTTTCTCCGGGCAAGGCATTTTGATTCTAATCAAGGCGGGGGTTCCCGACCTAAGCCATAGCTAAGGGAGGTGGTTCCCCAACGCAGAGTAGGAGCAAAAGGCCTCCTGGAAAAGTGGACAGTTATTATTTCAGCGACCCTTAGTACACTGAGAGAGATTGTTTCCCGTTCCCGCAAAGATTGTTTCCCGCAAAGGGCGCTAAGGTCTCGCCAAGGACGCTAAGGGAGGCGTCCTACTTTGCGGACTTTGCGAGACCTTAGCGCCCTTTGCGGGAAATTTTAGATGCAAAAGTCTCGCAAAAGCCTAAAAAAAACACAAAGAGGAGCAAATCGGTGAACGAAAGTGAAGGTAAGTTCCCTTTCGCCTTTTGAAACAACATTTTTACCGCACAGGCACATAATGCAGGACCACCACGCCACACTCAAAAGGCCGGGCGTTCACCAATTTCAAGTTGGTTCTTTCTTTGAAAATGGGCATGCCGTTGCCGATGGCTGCGGGATTCACAAAAAGGTAGTATTCGTCAATCAGGCCGTGCTGGATCAGGTTGGAAACAAAATTGCTGCCGCCATAGGCAATGATGTCTTTGCCGGGCGTTGCTTTGAGCCGGGTGATGGCCTCGACTAAATCTCCTTTTTCCAATTGTACATTTTGCCCTTTGAGGCTGTCCAAAGTTTTTGTAAACACAACTTTAGGCGTATCCACCATCTTGTGGACAGAGGCAGCATCTTCCGTTCCCGGATTTGCAAGCTGACCTTCCCAGGCTGGAATGAACCCCTGCGCCAGCACCCGCCCCAGCAGGATACAGTCAACCGGGTCGGTCAATTCGGTGACGTATTGCTTAAGGTCGTCTCCCCAGTTCCAGGTCATCCAATCCATTTCCCCATTAGGCTCTGCAATGAAGCCGTCTGCCGACACCTGCATTTGCAATTTTACTTTTCGCATCGTTTCTTTTGACATTGCTTAAAAACTTTAAATAATTTGTGTCAAAAAAAATATTTTTGTACCATAAAGGTAGAGATAAACCTTGGTTTAGGGTGAACGGTGAACACGACAACTTGAAGGGTTGATTGCGACAAAACAATTTATTTATTCTTTGACGTGCAATTGGTTGGGCTGTCGAAAGAAATCCGCCTGAACGACGGGTTGTTTTCCATCCATACCGACAAGCTACTGCACGAGGTGCAGCAAACGGATCTGATTTTTATTCCCGCTTTAAGCGGCGATCTAAAAACGGCTTTAACCATCAACAAAGGCTTAATTCCCTGGATCGTCGGGCAGTATAAAAACGGCGCTGAAGTGGCCTCCCTTTGCATCGGCGCATTTTTGCTGGCTTCAACGGGCTTGCTGAAAGGGAAACAATGCGCTACGCACTGGTTATTTGCCAACGAATTTAGGAATATGTTCCCGGAAGTAGACCTGGTAGACGGCAATATTATTACTGAAGAACAGGGGATTTATTCGAGCGGCGGCGCGAATTCCTACTGGAATCTGCTGTTGTACCTTGTCGAAAAATACACCAACCGGGAAATCGCAATCTTAGCTTCCAAATTTTTTGCCATTGCCATTGACCGGAGCAGCCAGTCGGCGTTCGTGATGTTTCAGGGGCAAAAAGACCACGACGATGAGTCCATAGAAATGGCGCAGGACTATATCGAGCGAAATTTTCAGGATAAAATTTTGGTGAACCAATTGGCGTACAAGTTGGTCGTGGGTAGGAGAAGTTTTGAGCGCCGGTTCAAAAAAGCCACCAACAATACGATCGTTGAGTACATACAGCGTGTAAAAATAGAAGCCGCAAAAAGGAGTTTTGAAACGAGCCGAAAAAATATTTCCGAAGTGATGTACGATGTGGGCTACACCGACACCAAAGCCTTCCGCGATGTTTTTAAAAAAATTACGGGCTTGACACCGATTGAGTATCGGAATAAATATAACAAACAGGGGTGGGGATGCAGGTGGGGTAAAAAAACAGCGCGGTGATCAGAGACCACCGCGCCGGGAGAAAGGGGGTATGCTCACCTACTTCACTTCACAATCACAAGTTGTTTGCTTTGCGTTGTCCTGCCGTTGCTCACCACCACCATATATAATCCTGCATCAAGGTTGGAAACCGGCAACTCTACTCTGCCATTCGCGCCGTCAATGTTGTTGTAGCGCATCATCTGGCAGCCTTGCGCATTCACAATACTTAGCGAGCGTATTTCCGTTGTTGGCTCGTTCCATTGCACGGTTACTGCTGAAGCTGCCGGGTTTGGATACACCTGGAAAGCGGGCATAGGGTTCTCATATCCCAAACCTGCCAAACCGGTGGCCGGCGCTGCCAATTGCAGGGCTGTGCTGAACAAAACCCAGGCAGAATATTCGCTCGACTGACCGCCGCCGCACTTGCTTTTTACTTTGAACTGGTACTTGCCGCCCGGTGTCAAACCGATGATCATCACGGCTGTATTGGCTGTTAGGGCATCAAAGGAAAAGGCAGGGGTGTTTTCGTCGTCTTCCACTTCTACTTCATAGCGCAACGCGCCTGCTACCGGGCTCCAGCTGAGTTTTACGCTGGTGGTGGTTACTTCCGAGACCTCCAGATTGACCGGTGTTGTGCAGGCTCCTGTGGTGCCGCCGCCCGTTGTTACCGCCTCCCGTTCCGCCGCCGACAGTGGCCGTTTGGAAAGATACGTATTCCGTCCAGGCTGATTTACCGTCGCTGCATTTGGTGCGGACTTTAAATTTGTAGGAAGCATTTGCATTCAGGTTGCTAACCAGATAAGATGTTGCATTAACTGGGATTTCGATTTCATACACTTGTGGGTTGTTGTTGGCGTTTTCTACTTTCAGCCAGTAAGATATTGCCCCGGAGGCTGTGTTCCAGCTCAATAAAACACCGTCGCTGTTGTTGAGCGATTGTAAGCCTGTGGGCGCGGTGCAGTTCGCCAAAATTCCTGATGTCGTCAGGAGGATGAAAAAGAGGGTAGTTGCCAAGAAGCGTGTCATGATTTTTTTATTTTAGTTGATTAAGTAAAGAGTACGCCTCAAATATGGGGGCGCACCGCTACCAAATACAACTTTATGGTTGTGAGCGGGAAAAGGAGTAAGCTGAGCGGGTATGGGGGAAGGTTGGAAGCATAATTGATTTTATGCGGTCAACGGTTTGGGCATCTTTTAACCCAATTTTTAGAATTGTCCAAGGCTGCTTTAAGGTGCGGGGCACCATCTTTGCCTCCTCAAAACAAACTTTTTAAAAAAATAAGACAATGCAAAAGAACATTTTAGTATCCGTTTTTTTGGCAGTAGCCATGTGGTTATTCCTGCCTTCCTGTGATTCAGATACAAACAACAATGGGGCTCTGCAGGTGCCTGAAGCAAAGCAGACGGAAACACCGGCAGGAGCCAACAACACAGAAAGATATAACGCTGATGAAAGCGAGGGCGCTGCAAAAGCATCCAACATGAAGGGAACTGAAAACGCAGCTACGGCCAACATCAAAAACCTCCTGACCGCCTATGCTGGCGAAACCACTGCGAGCGCCAAATACGCTGCATATTCTAAAAAAGCGCAGGAAGAAGGATGGACACAAATCGCGCTGTTGTTCAAAGCTACTTCGATTTCGGAGAACATTCACGCCAACAACCATCGGGCTGTGCTTGAAGAAATGGGCGAAACGATCCCGGCCATCAAGCCACAATACGCCGTTAACACGACCCGGGAGAACCTCGCTGATGCCATTTCAGGGGAATCTTACGAAATCACGACGATGTATCCCGATTTCATCGCAACTGCCAATACAGCAGAAAACGAAATAGCCGTTACCAGTCTGAAATATGCTTACAGAACCGAACAAAAACACAAACTGCTGTATGAAAAAGCGCTGGCAGCCCTTCAAACCAATCAGGTGGATACCCTATCCTCGGAATATGTAGTGTGCCCCACGTGTGGCAATACTTATGATTCCAATCCGCCGAAACGCTGCCGGATTTCCATGACAAAAGGGGAGCGGTTTATTAAAGTTTAAGGCAACTTCCTCACCGCACCAGCATCACATCCCCCTTCCTCTTCACCCCCCCATCACCCTGCCGCAATGAAACACCACAGCCTGCATCTACCTGGTATAAACGCCCTACCCACGCCCCCGGAACAAGCCATTCCAGGCCGTTTCAGCATCTTTGGTGTGAAAAAGCTGATTGCCCCAACGGTCGAAAACCATGAGTTCAAACGATTGCACCATAACTTCGCCGGAGGCATACACTTTGAATTCGTTGTTGATGCCGTCGCTGTTCGGACTGAAGGCGTTGGGCACGTACAACGGGGTGTCGTCGGGGTTGCCTACTTGACAAGTTATTGGCATCACTTATTGCTAAAACAAATCCGGTGGACGGTATTGGTGGTAAAATTGGAGGAATTGTCGGTAGGGCAAAATTGTGCAGCATCCGAGCTCATGGTTAACGCAACATCGCAGTCAATAATCTCGACAGGAGAACCTATCTGGAATACTTCGCCTGTGTTGGTATGAACTGTTGCCCAAAAAATGATGACATTGACACTAAATGTGGAAAAATCCCGGCAATACTCTGTGTATATGCCACTTTGAAAATCAGGAGATATGGCAGGGGTACTTGACCACGGAATGCTACCACTAATCAGGGCTATACCTCCTTGTATATTGTTCCTCATTCAGGGATATTAATAAATGGGGTAACTATTTTACAAATATAATATTCATCCGCTATTTATGAAAGCATTTGATGCCTTAATTCGGCATCTTCTGTAGCTTTTCCGGTTTCAACACCACAATTTGCCCGTCATTGATGTCAATCAGGCCTTCGGTTTTAAAACTGGAAAGCGTGCGCACGAGGGTTTCTTTTGCGGTGCCGACGACTGCGGCGAGGTCGTCGCGCTGGAAGTGGATGCTGTTGCCGTTACTCTGATTGTGGAGGGTTACCAGGGCGGAAGCGACGCGTTTGCGGACAGAATTATACGCCAGGTCAAGCAGCATTTGTTCCTGCTCGGCTACGTGGTTGGCCAGCATTTTAATAAACCGGGCATTCACGTCGCGGTTGCCATAAACCAAGGCGTGAAAATCATCCTGTGGAATGAGGCGGATGTCCGAAGGCTCCATAACGGTAGCGCTTTCGGTATAATGATCATTTTTTTGCAGGGATAAATACCCCAGATATTCGCCAGGGCTGGCGATATGTACGATGAATTCCCGCCCGTCTTCGTTGCTTTTGAACAGTTTAACCGCACCTTTTTCGATGTAGTACAAATAGCGGGGGTAATCGCCTTCTTCAAACAGCACGTCTTTCTTCTGATAGTGCCGCAACTCGCGGTCGGCAGAAAGGTTTTGCAGCAATTCCTGCGCTTTGGCTTCGTTTACAAACCCTTCAAAAGGGGCGTGTTGGATAGAAGCTTGGCGCAGCCGCTCGTGTTTGAGCAGCCGGCGTTCGATGGTTTGGAGCAAGAGGGCGACGTCGTACGGTTTCGTGAGGTAGTCATCGGCGCCCAGAGACATGCCCCGCCGAAAATCGTCTTTTTCTGACCGGGCAGTCAGGTAAAGAAACGGAACATCTGCTGTTTTGTGGTTGTTGCTCAGAATCTGCAAGACGCCGAAACCGTCCAATTCCGGCATCATAACATCGCAAATGATTAGCCCCGGCCTTTCTTTCAGCGCTTTGTCTACCCCGACTTTGCCATTTTCAGCAGTGTCAACCTCATACCCGTTGAGGGTCAGGATTTCGGCAAGGTTTTCGCGATGTTCTTCGGTGTCTTCGATCACAAGTATTCGATACATGCACCCTCGTGTTACGTTGTTTAGTGAAGTAAGGACTATTGATGTTCCGCTACAAATATAGGGATTAAATGCAAAAACCGGCGGCAGTTTGGAATAACTGCCTCAGGTGCGGATACAATGACATGAAATTCAACCCGAACAAGCTCTTAGCCCTTGGCGAGAACCCGGTTTAGGAGCAGATCCATTGCAGTGACAGACTTTTTAATCCGTGCGATGTGTTTTTTTACCTTATCGTAGTCGCCCTGGTTCAAATACGATTCCACCAAATCAGCTGAAGAAGCAATGCTGGTCAAAGGGGTACGAAACTCGTGGCTCGCCAGGTTTAAAATGCGGGTTTTTATGTCACCCCACTCTAAGTCTCTGAGAAAACCGGACTTTTTCTTTTCATCTTTGCCCAAGTTTACCGTAAGTATAACATCGTATTGACGAAAAATTTCAGGATCTTGCACGTCTTCCCATTCACTCAGCCAATCAAGCGCAAAGGGTTGCCCTTCAATTTTTTCCAACAAGGCTTTGAAGTACAGATAATCCTCGTTGTCGTTATCAATCATCAAAATTCGATGCGTCATCATAGTCCATACAGCAGAGGTTGCCGGTTAAAAGCATTCAAATTATAGGAATTCCCCGTGATCAACATCCGTAAATCCCATTAGTTGGCCAAATATCCCCGCTTTTTAAAGCTTGTCACTTGACGAAAGTCAATGTCCGCATTAATTTACATCGTTGATGCCCCTCTTTATACAATCGGTACGGCCAAAACCGGAACGTGGGTGTGGTTGACGGTATCTTCCGTGATGCTGCCGAAAAGCAGGTGGGAAAGCCCGCGACGCTGGTGCGTCCCCATCATAATGAGATTGGCTTTTTCTTTAAAAGCATAGTGCAGGATGGCTTCTTCTTCATAAAGCGTTTGACCATAGCGGTGTAACGTTACTTTGCGCAATCCGGTCTGTGCAACCAGTTCATCCTTTGCCATTTCAATATCGCCGGGCGCAAGCGCATAGAGCGGGTCGTTAACATAAAGTAGGTGTACATCGAAGTCCAGCAAATCCTGCCAGGTTTTTACGGTTTCAAATACCCCTCTTTGATCTGGTTTCAGCGTTGTAGGCACCAAAACCCGTTTGATCTTCAGTTCATCCATGCCGTCCGGAATGACTAATACGGCGCAGGATGCATGGCGGATCACACGTTCGGTGTTCGACCCAACAAATACCTCTTTCCAGCCGCTGGTGCCCAAAGTGCTCATCACGAGGAGGTCAACACCCTCTTTTTTGACTGTTTCTTTGACAACAGAAATCATCAAACCTTCTTTGACGGCCACTTCAACCTTGAGCTTGCCAAAACCTGCCGTGCCCAGCACCACTGATTTGAGCGCCTGAATGCGTTCGTCGGCTTCCTTGTTGTATTGTTCGGCGGCGACTGCTGCCGCAGGGAAATCATACCGGGGAACGGATAGGATGTACGGCACCATCTCATTAACGTGCAGGACATAAAGGCTCGCATTGGTTCGTACTGCAAAGTGGCAGGCCGCATTCAACGCATTGAGAGAGGCGTCGGAAAAATCGACAGGAACGAGTATCTTTTTCATAACAATTGCTTTTGTAGTGCAAAGTTGAGGCAGCTTTGTCCCTTTGTTATTGATCAAAATCATTGCCTCCCACCTTTTTGGTCATCGGTACATCTGTTTGAATGTTAAATATTTGTATGGTGAAAACGTCAAATTCTCCATATCTCCTGTTGATTGCCGGCTTACCAGGCACTGGAAAAAGTACGGCAGCTCGGATTTTTGTTGAGCGTTACGGGGGCTTACACATCAGTTCCGATTCAACCCGTAAAGCCATGAACCTGCGCGGACACTTTGATCCGGAGGATAAAAAAAAAGTATACCAGGCGATGTTGGAAAAGGCCCGAACGGCGCTGTTGGCAAGCCAAAACGCAATTGTAGATAGTACGTTCATCCGTGCAAGCGTCCGAAACGCCTTTGAATCGGTCGCCCGGGCATGCGGCGTTCCATTTTTTTGGGTGGAAATGCGCGCTGATGAAAACAGCATCCGGGAACGGTTGGAAACACCCCGTACAGACAGTGAGGCCGATTTTTCTGTCTTTTTAGCGCTGCATGCGCAAAGTGAACCATTCAGCGCACCCCATTTAGAGCTTTGGTCGGATAAACTGTCTTTGGAAGAGATGGTACAGGCTATTTACCACTACACTTTATCTTTATCAGCATCGCCATGAACACGAAACAAATCCACGATATTCTTTTGTCCGGACAGTTCTCCGGTGCCAAAGCTCCTGCCCACATAGTGGAGACCCATATTTCCTGGGTGATTTTAACGCCCGATTATGCCTTCAAAATTAAAAAGCCGGTGCAATTCGATTTTTTGGACTTCAGCACCTTTGAAAAAAGGCGGTTTTATTGCGGAGAAGAGTTGCGGCTTAACCGCCGGCTGGCACCTGGCATGTACCTCGGCGTTTTGCCCATTGGCACAGTTGACGGGCGGCCTGCTATCGGTGCCATGGCACCGCCTTTGCTGGATTACGCGGTGTGGATGCATCGAATGGACGAACAATGCCAGATGGACTTGTTGCTTGCTGAAAACCAGGTAACGAGAACACAGATGGAGGAACTTGCCAGTCAGTTGGCCGCTTTTCACCGTCGGTCAATCATCCGTGCTCCGAATGCCTATTGCCCCGGCGACTACCTGAAGGACTTTGAAGACCTTTACCACGAAGAAAAGGACGCGGTTCAATGGCTCGGCCTGGAAGCGCTGGAACAATTCCACTTGTGGAAGGCACAAATTTCTGCATTTTTAACTACACACGCCACACGGATGCGAACGAGGTTCGAAAAAGGCTTTTGGGTGGACGGCCACGGAGATTTGCACACGCGCAATATTTTTTTACTCGATGAGCCGGTTGTTTTTGACTGCCTCGAATTCAACCCGCATTTCCGGCGTCTGGACGTACTCAGCGAACTGGCATTTCTCTGTATGGATCTGGAAGCCCGCGGCCATACCGATCTGGCGCTGTATTTTCTAAACGCATACCGGCAGGTCTGGGAAATCACCCCCGAGCCAGAAGACGAGCTCCTGTTTCTTTTTTTTAAAGCATACCGCGCTAATATCAGGCTTAAAGTATCTTTGTTGGAACTACGTCAGCATGAGCGGGCCGACTTGCTCGAATCGGTGCGGGGTTATTGGGGGCTTTTGAAAAATTATTGCAACCTGCTCCAAACCAATGCTTTACAAAATGCGTAGTTATTCGCGTCCATGCAAAGGGGAATTTTTAACCGCAGCCAATATTTGGCTGGCAACGAATTGGCATTCGTAGCCGGGGGAATGCCCTATTTTACCTGCCTGCTCCAAATCATCAACGAAGCTCAAAAGCAGATCCATCTCCAGGTGTATATTTTTGATGAGGACGATACAGGAAAAGAGGTGGCTACAGCTTTAAAAAGTGCACGACAGCGGGGCGTGGACATTTATCTTGCGGTGGATTCCTATGGTTCAAAAGACTTGTCGCCGGCATTCATCAAAGACTTGAAGGATAGCGGAATAAATTTCCGGTTTTTTTCACCCCTGCCCAAGCGGTTTTATATCCTTCGGCTCGGACGCCGCCTGCACAGCAAAGTAGTCGTGGCCGACCAGGAAGTTGCGCTCGTCGGCGGCGTCAACATTTCAGATAAATACCGGGGCACTGACACAGAGGCACCGTGGTTAGATTTTGCGATAACCGTCAAAGGCCCTGTATCTGCCAGGTTAGCCCGCATTTCCGAGCAGATTTATCGGGAAAAATACCTGATTGGGCCTCATATCCGGAGAAAAAAATCAGCGCACCCGAGTTCAAGGGATGTACTGAGCAGACCGGTTCTGAACGACTGGTTTCGGGGCAAAAGACAAATCGGAGCCGGTTACAGGGCAGCTTTCCGAAAAGCGCAGCATTCTATTACGGTAGTGGCCAGTTATTTTTTGCCCAGCCGGAGCATCCGCACGGCACTGAAAAGAGCAGCCCGCCGCGGCGTGCAAGTCAACCTCCTGTTGCCCGGCATATCGGATGTGCCAATGGCTAAGCGCGCAATCAGGTACCTTTATCAGGAAATGCTGGAAGTCAACATTCAAATTTATGAATGGGAAACCAGTATCCTGCACGGCAAAATGGCCATTGTGGACAACAAATGGGTAACCCTTGGCTCTTACAACCTCAACCACCTGAGCCAATACAGCAGCATCGAGTTAAATTTGGAGGTATTAGATGACGCTTTTGCGGCTTCTGTCCAGCGCTACCTTTCGACGTTGCTTTCGCAATCCACCCTGATTGACGCCGATGCCTTCCGCCAAAAAATGAGCCGCATGGAAAAAATACTCGATTGGGCTTCTTACACCCTCGGACGGTGGATCATGTCGTTTCTCTTTTTTCTCGTCCGGCGGGAGCACCGGTACAAGGAAAAAGAGTAGGATCATGCCGTAGATCCGCAATGTTGACGCTATGTTGCGTACCTACGGCACGAAAACCATGCGAAATGCGCTGTGTCTGTTCGCATAACGCAGCTATCAGACGCTAAAGTAAGACACGAATTAATCTTCGATAATTGCGTCGTCAATCAGCTCATTCCCGTCGCCATCCAGGTCTTCAAAGCCTGCTGCTTTGCCGCCTTTTTTGTTTTTCGCCTGCGCGTCATCGGGATTGGTGAAGAGACGGGTATTGCGACCGCCTTCGTTGTGGTAATCTCCCTCTGCGAAGCGCTGGGCGCGGTCAAAAAAGCTATCGTGTTTTCCAAGCAAGCCTTCTTTGGTATCTATTGGACCGCCTTTAGGTGCGGATTCTTCCACTTTGGAGCTGAGTAAATCGTTGATTTGTTGCGCTTTGGCGGTTGTATCGTCTAAGTTCGCCTCGGCTTCGGCGGCACGTTGTGCCTTTTCCACTAAGTCGTCGGCTTTCCCAAGCAGGTTTTCACCAAAAGACTTGGCTTTTTCGTACAATTCCCCAGATTTTTCAATGACGGTTTCGCCGATGTTTTCCGAAACGCCTTTCAACTTTTCACCTAAATCGGCAGAAACGTCCAATGCTTTGGCACCGATGTTTTCAGCGGCATCCAATACTTTAGAACCTACTTGTGCCGCCATCCCTTCTACTTTTTCACCGACGTTTACAGCAACCTCACCCACTTTTTCGCCAATTTGTTCCGCTACATTTGGGGCAGCCGGTACAGTTGGCGCTTCAGGCATGACCGGCGTTGCGCTCACCGGCGGCACATCTGGCACCTCTGTTAAAGGAGCGGAACGTTCATCCACAATCTCTTCTTTAGGGCCGCGGGTTACGGTTTCTGCATACTGCCGTGCTTTAGCCACAAAATCTTCCGTTTCAGTCCATATTTTTTGTCCGATGTCTTCCGCCTTATCCATAACAACGGCTCCGATCTGTTCTACTTTTCCGGTAGCTTTTTCGAGCAAATCGCCGGATTTATCCATCAATTCGTGACCGGCTTCCTTACCGGCTTCTACGGTTTTATCTGCAGCGGATTTGGCAACCGATTTTGCGCCAAAAAGCAATTTTTTGAAATCATTTAAGATACTCATGACAAAGATTTAAGTTGATGAGCGAATAAAGCTACGGCCAAGTTAGGTCAGGCGCGCATTCATTCCGATAAAAATAAGACGAAGGAAAGGATTTTTAGCTTTTTTTCTTCGTTATTCGCCGACTCACCCTGATAAAAGCCCTAAACAAAAAGAGGGCGGCATCCATTGAATGCCAGCCCTCCTCAAAAGTCTCAGTCACTTTAGTTTTGTATACTTTCGAGCATGAGCGCGTTTTTGCGCAGCACTTCCATTTTTTCAGATCGGAGTTTCATCGTTTTTTTATCAAACCCGAGTAACTCCAGTTCAATGCCTTTGTGTTTCGCGGTTTCCTTAAAATCGTTGATGATGTCAATGACGTCGTAGTCAATATTGACCGAATGCGAGGCGTCAATGAGTACTTTAGTATTGGCCGGCAGCTTTTTCAGCGTGAGCAGGATGCTGGCTTTGTTTAAAAAAGAGACGTCTTCGGAAAGCACAATTTTGATGATTTCACCCGTATGATGCTCGTCGCGGTGAAAGAAGTAAGGCGATTTGTAGTTGTTGCGCAGGATGAAAAACACGGCAATAACCAATCCTACGCCGATGCCGACCAGCAAGTCAGTAAACAGTATGGCAACGATTGTTGCAACAAATGGCAGAAACTGGACCCAGCCGGTCTTGTAAACCTCTTTGAAAACAGTAGGTTTAGCGAGCTTGAAACCCACCATGATCAGAATGGCTGCCAGGCTCGACAATGGGATGAGGTTGAGCAACCCCGGAATGGCTAAGGCGGAGACCAACAGCAGTACGCCGTGAATCAAAGCCGATGCTTTTGTTTTACCCCCCGATTGAACATTGGCCGAACTGCGCACAATTACCTGGGTAACCGGCAAGCCCCCAATGAGGCCGGAGAAGATGTTGCCAATGCCTTGCGCTTTCAATTCGAGGTTGGTTGGGGTCAGGCGCTTTTGAGGATCAAGTTTATCAACCGCTTCTACGGATAATAAGGTTTCGAGGCTACCTACAATCGCCAGTGTAATAGCAACGGTGTAGATGGCCGGGTTGGTCAACTGACTGAAATCAGGCAGGGTGAACAAGCCCAGAAAGCCTTCCCAGTTGCTGGCGATAGGCAGCGCAACGACCTGATCGGCCTTAAATGCCCAGTCCGTACCCTGAATCGCCAGGTTGGCAATAATTCCGAGGGCAACGACCACTAAAGGGCCTTGTACGATTTGAGTTGCTTTTATTTTTTTGATGAACGGTTGCTCCCAAAGGATCAGGATGGCCATAGAAACTAAGCTGATAACGATCGCGGCAGGCGTGAACAAGCCCAGCGCTTTGTACAACTCAGAGAACGTATTCTCACCGTCCATTTGCCAAAAAGACATGTCGCCTTCGTAACCGGCGTCCCACCCTAAAGCATGCGGTATTTGTTTAAGAATGATGATGAGGCCAATGGCCGTGAGCATGCCTTTGATCACAGAAGACGGGAAATAATAGCCAATGATCCCCGCTTTGGCATAACCCAGAAAAATTTGCAGAATGCCAGCAATGACAACCGCCAGCAAAAAGGCTTCGAAGCTCCCCAGCGTCTGAATGGCCGTGAGCACAATGACGGTAAGGCCGGCAGCAGGGCCGCTTACGCCCAAGGGAGAACCGCTGATCAGGGCAACAACAATGCCTCCTGCGACACCGGCGATGATGCCGGAGAAAAGCGGAGCACCGGAAGCTAAGGCCACCCCCAAACAAAGGGGGACTGCTACCAGAAAGACGACCAAGCCAGCCGGAAAATCGCTTTTGATCTCCGAAAAGAAATTAGTGACTTTATTCATAAGACTTTTAAAACTCGTTCTTTGATAGCTTTACTTTCAAAATTAGAGAAACAAACTTTCATTTATTCGGTTTTCGCTAAGCCTTAAAATGGCTATCCTTTAACTTTAGCTTAACAATTTTGAATCCTGGCGCTATTTAGTGTCTGTCTTTCGCGTTCGAGAGCAAGGCACTCAAAAAGCCGATATGAGCACGCGAAGCGTCTGAGGGCAGATTCTGCGGGCTTCCTTGTATGTCACGGAGTCTCGCAGAGTAAAGGGAGTCTCGCAGAGGGCTTTACTCCGTGAAACTCCGTGCCACCTGCTACTATGGGACAGCTTAGCCCCCTATTCGGGCTGAGTACAACGCCGCTATCGGACTACAAAGACAGACACTATTTACTATATTTGTATTGATTTTCAGTTTAATTACAACCAATGGCATCAGGGAAAGGGAAATTTTTAACCTGCAACAGCGTTAGTAATTCCGATAAGCGGGGAGCGGTTTTGTTTCCCGGATTGCCTCAAAAGATGCTTTTTTTATCAACAGAAGTCAGATCTCATGCGTAAACTATTCATGTTGTTCAGTTTTCTCTGTGCCGCAGCACTTGCTACCGCCCAAAACTATTATGCTGTTCGGGTAGGCTCTTTTGTAGATGTGCGGCCGCAGGATTTTGACGCTATCCGCCCCTTTGGGTTTGTGTACGCCATACAGGCGGATGCCAACTTGTACGATATCCACATTGGTGCCTTTGAGGACCGCATCACCGCAGAAAAAACCCTGATCGAAGTGAAACGGAAAGGCTACGCCAACTCCAGTGTCATTGAGCGGTTTCCGTCAGAAGGCGTCACCATTACCATCATTCAACTGGGCGTCAGCGCTCCAGGGAAAGTAGTAGACTGGCAAAAATTTACAAAAGCTGGCGATTTGTATGTCATCGCGGGCAGCGAAAGCCTCAAAATAGCCACGGGCACGTTCCCGGACATGGAAACGGCGCGACAGCGTTTGGCAGCCCTTAAAAAAGCCGGCTTTCCCGACGCTTTCATCCGAAGCGTGAACTCGATCTTCCTCCATAAAGCCGGCGATTTTGAAACCGGGATCAAAAAACCGCTCATCCCCCTCGTTTTTGAAGAAGCGCCTAAAACGCCGCAGTCGCGCACAACTACCCCCCCGGTGCAAAGAACGGATACCCGACCGGCCACCCAGCAGCCCATCAATCAAGATCCTTATGGAAAAGAACCGCCGCGCAATTATGAAGAAAACTCCGGCTGGATGGTGAAATCCCCACAACTACAGCAGCAGCAAGGTGGTATGACGGCCAAAGGCGCCGTCGAGGCGCAACCGCCGGTCAGTAAAGCGGCAGCCATGCCCAAAATCCGGGCCAACATCAAACGCCGTTCCGCCCTCGAACTGCAAAAAACGCTGAAAGAATCCGGTACGTACAAAAGCGACCTCGACGGATATTACGGCGGCGGCACAGCCAGCGCTTTCCAGTCGGTGTACGACAATAACCGCGTCATTCAGAAATACCGCTTACTGGCCGAACACTCCGGTACAAAATCCGGCAACCGCCTTCAACAAACGATCAATAATATTCCGACCGACGGGCTTGCCTCCAGAACGCTGGAAACCTTTAATGAGCCGGCAGCACTCGCCTATCGGGCCTACCTGCTGTTCCGTTCCTTCGGCCCCGACAAACAAGTGAACAACCTGATGAACAATGCCTTGCGCGGCGCTTACAGTGGCAAAAAAATGAAGGGTCGCCTGCCGTTCGACTACAATGCGACCTACGCTTACGAAGACTTCAACCAGTTGGTTTTGCACCTTTATTACATCCACAGCGCACCGGCCAACGTATACGCCGCGCCTTGCTGGCTGAAAGAACGCCATCCTTCGGAGTCGGCTACCGCACAGTCTATCATCGCAGACTATTCCGATGTCGGATTTGCGCTGCAAGCCTGCGATCAACTCAGCAACTGGGAAACCATAGCCGTGTTGGAGGCGATTGCAGCTGACCTCAATGCCGGCGAAATACCCAACGCTGCCGTCATGGCTGCTGCGACCTCCCGGCGCGCCCAACTTTCCCTTTCCACCAAAGCGCTCACAGACAAAGAGTTGAAAGAAACGGAAAACTGGAATGCCCGAACCTGGGTTGGACTCAATGGCTGGGCAACCCGCGATCCGCTGAACCAACAAATGGTTGCTGCCTTCAAAGTTTTGTTTTTTCAGTCGCAGGTGCTGCTGGAAGACTACTACATGGATCGGGGCCTCAAGGCTGAGGATGCAAAAGGCTTAGCGCTGGCTACCTTAAAAACGCTGGTTGGCCCTTATGTAGAGCGATTTGTATAATTACAAAAATCTTCCAACAACTTTCTTTTTTCTTTAAAAAAAATCAATACCTTTGCCTCCCGTTTCAGGGGTTGAACTGCGAAGTTCAATATTCCATTGGAAAAGAAGTTGTTATCTTAAAGCAAATACAGTCATGAAAGCAATTGCCGTAAAAGGGGAAGTCAGACAAGATCTTGGCAAAAAATCAACGAAGGCCGCACGCGTTGCTGGTCTCATTCCATGTGTATTGTACGGCGGCGATACCGTCGTTCATTTCACAACGACGAAAAACGATGTGAAACAACTGATTTATACACCTGACTTCAAACTGGCAGACATCGAAGTGGATGGTACACTCTACCGCTGCATTCTGAAAGACCTCCAGTTCCACTCTACTCGTGAAAACGTACTCCATATAGACTTTTTGCGCCTCAACGAAGGCAATACCATCAAGGTGGAAGTTCCGGTTCGTTTCAAAGGAACGGCTGCGGGCGTTAAAGCTGGTGGTAAACTGCTGCAAAAAGTACGCAAAGTAAAAATCAAAACCACGCCCGATAACATGGTAGACGAGCTGTTGCTCGATATCACACACCTGGAACTTGGACAATCCATCCGGGTTCGCGACATCAAAGCGGGCGAAGGCATTGAAATCCTTAGCTCTCCCGGTATTCCGGTTGCCACCATCGAAATCCCGCGCGCGCTGCGTAGTGCAACGATGGCTGCTGAAAAAGCAACCGGCACCGCCAAGAAGAAATAATTTTTTGTTCTTTCAATACGCTGAAAAGAGGCATTGCGCGCTAAACGCTCTGCCTCTTTTTGTTTTCTAAAATGGTTGTTTTATGGAAAACCTGCGCGTAAGCCTGTTGCAGACGGAATTAGTTTGGGAGGATAAAGCCGCTAATTTGAAGCGCTTTAGTGAAATAATTGATGCGCTCCCTGCCGATACCGACCTCATCCTGCTCCCGGAAATGTTTACCACCGGCTTTTCCATGAATGCGCCGGCGCTTGCTGAAAATATGGACGGTCTAACGATGCAGTGGCTTGCCGGCCAGGCTGCGAACAACCGCGCGGTGATTGCCGGAAGTTTTATCGCCTTCGAAAAGGGCCGTTACTACAACCGCTTCGTCTGGATGCGCCCGGACGGGAGTTGGGCGATTTACGACAAACGCCACCTGTTCGCCTATGCCGGAGAAGACCGAATCTATTCGCCGGGAGAAAAAAGGCTGACGGTGGAACTCAAAGGTTGGAAAATATGCCCTCTGATTTGCTACGACCTTCGTTTTCCGGTGTGGAGCCGCAATACGGAAAACTACGACCTGCTCCTGTACGTCGCCAATTTCCCGGAGCGCCGCCGCCATGCTTGGACAGCTTTGCTGACAGCGCGCGCCATTGAAAACCAGGCGTATACCATCGGTGTAAACCGCGTGGGCAAAGACGGACAGGACATCGCCTATTCCGGCGATTCCTGTGTGGTGGATTACGAAGGAAACATACTGTACCGCCTTGCCGAAGTGGAAGGAATGCATACGATTGAACTTTCCGCGGACGCGCAACAGGTCTTCCGCGAAAAGTTTCCTTTTTTGAAAGATCAGGATGTTTTTACATACGGGGGTTAACCCGATTTTGTGTCTGTTCTTTAGCGTTCGAGAACAAGGCGTGTTTTGCCCCAAAAATGGGAGTTTACTCGCGTAAATGACCAGTTTTGGGGCAAAATACAACGCAGTTATCGGACTATAAAGACAGACACTATTTAGTGTCTCTTAACTCCCGCCTCAAAATTTTCCCCACATTGGTTTTGGGCAAATCTTTGCGGAATTCAATGTGCTTGGGCAATTTATAAGCCGTCAGGTTCTCTTTACAGAAGGCGAGGAGCTCGCTTTCGCTGAGGGAAGCGTCTTTTTTTACTACAAAAATTTTCACTACCTCACCCGATTTTTCATCGGCAACGCCCACGGCCGCTGCTTCCAGTACCTTTGGGTGGGAAGCAACGACTTCTTCTATCTCATTCGGGTAGACATTGAATCCGGAAACTAAGATCATGTCTTTTTTGCGATCCACGATGCGGACAAAGCCGTCTTCTTCCATAATGCCGATATCGCCCGTGCAGAGCCAGCCGTCTACAACGGTTTCCGCAGTGGCATCGGGGCGGTTGTAGTAGCCCTTCATCACTTGCGGGCCTTTGACCTGGATTTCGCCAATTTCGCCAAAAGCGCAAATGTTACCTTCCTCACTTACAATGCGCAGGTCGGTGGACGGAATCGGAATGCCAATGGTGCCGAGGCGACCCGTGCCGTCAAATGGATTCGCGGTCGCTACCGGTGAAGATTCGGTCATGCCGAAACCTTCCGCTAAAAAACATCCGGTGACCTGTTGCCAACGTTCGGCAACAGGGCGCTGCACCGCCATACCGCCACCCAGGGTGATGCGCAAAGGTTTAAAATCGAGGGCAGCAAAGTCCTTGTTATTCAGCATGGCATTAAATAAGGTGTTCAGCCCGGTCACCACAGAAATCGGGAAATCTTTCATCGCTTTGATGATGGAAGGAATATCCCGTGCATTGGTAACCAACACGTTAAGCCCACCCATGCTGATGCCGAACAGGCAGTTGACCGTAAATGCAAAAATATGGTAGAGCGGTAACGGGCACAGCATCACTTCTTCGCCTTCTTTCAGCAGGGGCGCGGCCCAGGCTCGCATTTGCAGCATATTGGAAATGAGATTCCGGTTGGTCAGCATGGCACCCTTCGATACGCCGGTGGTGCCGCCGGTGTATTGCAGCAGAATCGTATCGTCGGGACCGCTGGAAGCAGGGGGCAGGGTGAATTTTTTACCCTGGGCCAATGCTTCTGAAAAGCTGGAAGTATTGGGAATGTTGAACGCCGGCACCATCTTTTTGATCTTGCGCACCACTAAATTCACAATAGCGCCCTTTGGAAACCCCAGCAATTCGCCAATGCTGGTCACAATAATGGTTTTGATCTGCGTTTCGGGCAGGATTTTTTGAAGGTTGGCGGCAAAATTTTCTACAATCACGATGGCTTTGGCACCGGAATCGTTGAACTGGTGCAACATTTCGCGCGGCGTATAGAGCGGATTGGTGTTCACCACAATCAGTCCGGCGCGCAGCGCCCCGAACAAAGCGATGGGGTATTGCAGCAAATTGGGCATCATCAGCGCCACCCGATCGCCCGGCTCTAATCCGCGCGACAACAGATAAGCGCCAAATTGCGCAGAAAGTCGGTCTAACTGACTGAAAGTAATCGTTTTACCCATGCAGGAAAACGCCGGTTTTTCGCTGTACCTGCTGAAGGATTCCTGGAGCATGCTCACCAGATTCGGATAAGCATCGGCATCTATATTGGCAGGCACACCTTTTGGATAATTCTTAAGCCATGGTCTTTGTTCTGCTGTCATGTCTGGTATTTATTTGTAATTTTTCCTTAACTCCAAAAGTACAAATTTTCTCTTGTCTTGCAATTTCATATAGGTCTAATGTAGCAAAAATTCATTTTTTGAAAATATCCAGAAGAAAAAATTACCTTTGCGCCTCCAAACCCATGAGGTAGTGATACAAACACAGGTATGGAAGTTTTGAACCTTATTTATTCACCTTTTTAAAAGCATTCTGTCAATGCTGGACGAAAAAAATCTTGATCTGGATCCGGAAGAAGAAACGCCGGAAATCTTAGACGCTCCCGCAGAGGAGGAAATCGAAGCAATTGTCGCAGCCGAAGTATTGGTTGCCGAAGCCCCGGCGGTGGTTAGAAGCATCGCTGCGGTGGATACGACCGAAGATCCGGTCGTAGAAGAAGAGGAAGAAGAATTGGAGCTTCCGCTCGAACCGTTGGTATCCAATGATACGCCCCACGACGACTTCGACTGGGCCATTACGAACAAGCGCGGGCGCACCTACCCGGCAGAAGAAAAGCAAAGACTACAAGAACAATACGACGCTACGCTGACAGCCGTGCTGGAGAACGAAATCGTATCCGGACGGGTCACTTCAATCAACAGCGGCGATATCGTACTCGACATTGGCTACAAATCAGATGGTTTGATTGCCCTGTCTGAATTCCGCGACATGCCGGAACTGACGATCGGCGACCGGGTGGAAGTTTATGTAGAGCAGCAGGAAGACTCGCGGGGCCAGTTGGTGCTGTCGCGTCGCAAAGCCAAACTGCTGCGCGCCTGGGAAAACATCGTGGATTCCTATCAGAATGGAACCGTTATCCGCGGTACGGTGGTGAGCAAAACGAAAGGCGGTCTCATCGTGGACGCTTCCGGTTTGGAAACCTTCCTGCCCGGCTCTCAGATTGACATCAAGCCGATCATTGATTACGATGCATACGTGGGTAAAACGATGGAATTCAAGGTCGTCAAGATCAACGAAACCATCAAAAACGCCGTTGTATCGCACAAAGCACTCATTGAAAGCGATCTGGCAGAACAGCGCGAAGCCATCATTGCCGGTCTGGAAAAAGGACAGGTACTGGAAGGGGTGGTCAAAAACATCACCGATTTCGGCGCATTCCTCGATTTGGGCGGCGTAGATGGCCTGCTCTACATCACGGATATTTCCTGGGGTCGGATTTCCGATCCGCGCGACGTCCTGGCGCTCAACCAGAAGATCAACGTGGTGGTACTCGACTTCGACGAAAATAAGAAGCGAATTTCGCTGGGTCTCAAACAACTGCAACCGCATCCATGGGAAGTGCTCAACGCCGAGATCCAGGAAGGTGCTGTGGTTAAAGGTAAAATCGTCAACATTGAAGATTACGGCGCATTCCTCGAAATTGAACCGGGCGTAGAAGGCCTGATCCACGTTTCGGAAGTGACCTGGAGCAATCAGCCGGTCAATGCCCGCGAATACTTCAAGCTGGGTCAGATGTACGAAGCGAAAGTGGTGACAATTGACCGCGACGACCGCAAAATGTCGCTCAGCATCAAGCAATTGGCACAAGACCCGTGGGGCGAAATCGAACAGCGCTTCCCGATTGGCACCCGCCTGACCGGCGAGGTGAAAAATACCACGCAGTGGGGCGTATTTGTCGAGCTTTCAGAAGGCATCGGCGGCATGATTCACATCTCCGACCTGTCCTGGACCAAGCGCTACCAACACGCTTCAGAGTTTACGAAAGTGGGCACCAAAATCGAAGTGGTGGTGATGGACATTGACAAAGACAACCGCAAGTTGTCGCTAAGCCACAAGCACATCGAAGAAAACCCGTGGGATACGTTTGAAAATGTCTTCCCCGTAGGTTCTTACCACGAAGCGACCGTGCTGCGCCGCGACGACCGGGGTGCCATCGTACAGTTGCCGTATGGCTTGGAAGCATTTGCTCCGGCTAAACACATCCGCAAGGAAGACGGCAGTATGGCCGAAGTGGAAGAAGTACTGACGGTAAAAGTCATCGAATTTAACCGCGACGACAAACGCATCCTCGTTTCTCACCTGCGCTATATTGAAGACATCCGCCGCGAAGCTGACGAGTCGGTGAAACGCGAAAAAGACGACGAACGCGTGCAAACACGTACCGCTGTGAAAAAACAGCAAACCTCTATCGAAAAGTCAACGCTCGGAGATTTGGATATCTTCTCGCAGTTGAAGGAGCAGTTGGGGGATGATTCTACTACTAATTCCAAAGAGTAGAAGAATATGTCTGCATCTCGAAAAATAGCCTTAATATTTTCTATGCAGCAATAGAAAATGTTAAAAATCTTATACTTAGTGCCCTATTTGCATCGTATGCAGGTAGGGCACTTGCTTTTTTGCTTATCATTGATATATCTTTACCCTCAAAGCTTATACCTATACCTCAGCTTTTTTAGAGGTGATATGCTATCACTTATAAATGGTGCTTGTGCATAAGCTTTACAAAACGAGTTGTGTTTTTTGTTTACAACCAAATAAAAAGATACCATGAAGGATATCGCATTAGTACTGTTCTTCAGCCTAATTGTGACGGGTACCCCGGCGGCGCAATATTCACTAAAAAAAACAATGCATGAAATTGAAAGATTATTTCAAAAAAATCATAGCGTAGACGAAATTTCTCTCTATTATGACAAAATAGCCGTTAACTTAGACAGTGTAAAAAACAGGAAGGAGCTGTTTGAGCTTAATAAAAAAATAGCAGGTTTTCTTCAAGAAA